>Ga0193955_1000504_pt1 | contig 21732 bp, 19 predicted proteins | sample BB_6_MG_FD_140343 | JGI IMG/M metagenome (GOLD analysis project Ga0193955, IMG submission 140343) | Microbial mat bacterial communities from the Broadkill River, Lewes, Delaware, United States - BB_6_MG | ecosystem: Environmental > Aquatic > Freshwater > River > Microbial mats | place: USA... | reverse complement strand
CAAGAAAAGTTTAAAGAAGAGATCAACACCAAGCAACTCCACCTAAATTGTGGGGACGTGCTCAATGCTTGGCAGAGTAGCTCAAAAGGTAATTTAATAGATGAGCCTTATGATCTGGTAGCAAACCTACCGTATTATATCGCTACAAATATTATCCTAAAAGCACTCGCTGATACAATGTGTAAAAACATTCTTGTAATGACTCAGCTAGAGGTAGCAGAAAAATTTTGCGCACGAGCTGGTGAGAAGGTGTTTGGTTCTTTGGGTATTATTACTCAAAGTGTAGGGACAGCAAAGATTGTTGTAAAAGTTCCTCCAACTGCTTTTGAACCACCTCCAAAAATTGACTCTGCAGTTTTTTTAATTGAGAAAGATAAAGATAGATCAGACAAGGATTTCGAGGATATGCTACGAGTTGCATTCACGCAGCCTAGAAAGACTTTGATGAAAAATTTATCTTCAAAATATGAAAAAACTAAACTTCAAGAAGCTCTTGAGAGCTTAAACCTTACATTAACGATTCGTCCTCATCAAGTAACTACTCAGGACTATCACCAACTCTATAAAAAAATAAAATAAAAAGTAGGCGTGCCCTACAAAAAGGAGTTTGGATGGAAAATAAAGGTAATGTACAAGAAACAGAAGCAAATGGTAATGTGAAAACGGAAGAAAAACCTAAACAAAACCGTAAACCAGCTAACAGAAACAACAATAACAGAAGTAATCAAAGTAAAGATTCAAAACCTGCTAATAAGAACAATCAAAGCCGTCCTAAAAGCGGTGGTGCTAATCGTGGACGTCGTCGTCAATCTGCACCTGTTGATGAGAATCTTAAAAAATTCGTAGCTCTTAATCAAGAGGGACATAAACAAAGACTAAATCCACACTTTAAACTTGATCTAAATTCAAAAGATAAGGTTCGCATCACACCACTTGGTGGTTTAGGTGAGATCGGTGGAAATATAACTGTGTTTGAGACTCAAAAAGAGGCTATTCTTGTTGATGTCGGTATGAGTTTCCCAGATGAAGATATGCACGGTGTTGATATATTAGTACCTGATTTTTCATATATCCGTGAAATAAAAGACAAGATCAAAGCTGTTATCATAACTCACGCGCACGAAGATCACATCGGTGCTATGCCTTATCTCTATAAAGAGATGCAATTCCCAATATATGGTACACCATTACCACTCGCAATGATCGGTAATAAATTTGATGAGCATCATATAAAAGAGCACAGAAGATTTTTTAACCCTATTGAAAAAAGAAAGATCTATGATATCGGTGAAGATTTTAAAGTAGAGTGGATGCATATGACTCACTCTATTATAGATAGTTCATCTTTAGCTATCACTACAGATGCCGGTACAGTTATTCATACGGGTGACTTTAAAATAGATCATACACCTGTTGATGGCTATCCTGCGGATATACATAGACTTGCTCATTATGGAGATAAAGGTGTACTTTGTCTTTTAAGTGATTCTACTAACTCGTATAACCCACTTCCAACTCCTTCAGAGTTAAGCGTTGCTCCTGCACTTGATCGTGTATTTAGCAAAGCGGAAGGAAGAGTTATTCTTTCAACATTCAGTTCAAACATCCACCGTGTTCAACAAGCTATACAATACGGTATAAAATATGGTCGTAAAATATGTGTAATAGGACGTTCAATGGAGCGAAATATTGAGATAGCTATGCAATACGACTATGTTAAACTTCCTAAAAGTGCTTTTGTGGAGCCTGAGCAAATTGCGCATATGAATGATAAAGATGTGTTGATAATTACTACAGGATCACAAGGTGAGCCAAGTTCTGCACTATTTAGAATGAGTATAGGCGAACATAGACATATAAAGATCAAACCGACTGATTTAATTGTTCTTTCGTCTCGTGCGATTCCTGGTAATGAGGGAAGTATCTCAGGTATGCTTAACCACCTACAACGTGCTGGTGCGAAGATCTCACATGACAAAGATATTCACGTGTCTGGACATGCTTCTATAGAAGAGCAAAAACTAATGTTACGTTTAACAAACCCTAAGTTCTTCTTACCGGTTCACGGTGAGTACAACCATGTTATGCGTCATAAAGAGACAGCTGTTATGTGTGGGATCCCTGAGAGAAATATCTATATCATGAACGATGGAGATTCTATTGAAGTAGCTCCAAAATACATGAGAAAAGTTAAAACTGTTAAATCAGGTAAAACGTATATAGATAATCAAAACAACCATAAAATAGATGATGATATCGTACTTGATCGTCAAAAACTAGCTTCAGACGGTATTGTTATGCTTATTGCAGAGGTTGATGGACAACACGCTAAGATGTTATCAAAACCAAAAGTTACATCATTTGGTCTAGTGGCTGATAAGCAAGATAAAGCTTTTGCTAAAGAGATGGAAGAGGTTTTAGAGCACTTCTTATTACATATAAAAGACGGTTTACTAGAAAATGGTCGCGCACTAGAGAATGATCTGCGTCAAGTTGTGCGTAAACATATCTACCGTAAGATGAAAAAGTACCCACTTATTGTTCCACATGTATTTGTTCAATAACAAATAATCTTTTATTATTCCACATCTCCTTGTGGAATAAATCCTTCATAAAATATAGTATAATTTCTTTATAAAACTTCAAAGGTTCATATATTGTCTGACAGTAAAGATACACAGTTTGAAAATGCCGTAAAAACTATGATGCAACACGTTGGTGAAGATCCAAGTCGCGAAGGTCTCTTAGATACTCCAAAACGTGTTAAAAAAGCTTATGAGTTCATATATGGTGGATATAAAGAAGACCCTAAAGAGATATTAGAGTCTGCACTTTTTACATCAAGTAATGATGAGATGGTTCTTATAAAAGATATAGAATTCTACTCTACATGTGAGCATCATCTTTTACCTATAATCGGTCGTGTACATGTAGCGTATATACCTGATGGCAAAGTTGTAGGACTTTCAAAAATACCGCGTGTAGTGAATGTATTTGCACGTCGTATGCAGATACAAGAGCAATTAACTGAGCAGATAGCTGATGCGATCATGGAGACTATAAAGCCTAAAGGTGTGGCTGTCGTGATCCAAGCACGTCACATGTGTATGGAGATGCGCGGGGTTGAGAAGATAAACTCAACAACTACTTCTTCTGCACTAAGAGGTCTGTTTAAAAAAGATGAAAAGACCAGGGGTGAGTTTTTCTCTTTAATAAATTCCCCAACCGGAACTAGATACTAACTAACATGCCCTTTAGCTCACTAAAAGAAAAACTCTCATCTGTTAGCCACTCTACACACTTTGGTGAGGTGGTTAAGATCAACGCTACCGTTATAACAGCGACAGGTTTAAATGTTAGTATATCTGATATGGTAAGGATCATATCAAACTACACCGGACAAGAGACTGTCGGTATGGTTACAGAGATAGACGGCAGGACTTTTTATATTACACCCTTTAGATTTGTTGAGGGTTTTCGTGCCGGTGATAAGGTTTATCTGGATTCAAACGGTTTAAATATAAATGTAGGTGAGGGTCTAATAGGTCGTGTAGTAAATCCTTTTATGCAGCCGATAGACGGAAAGGGACCTATAAAAAACACTCAAATAGCACCTATAATAAAAGACCCGATTCCAGCTATGAAGCGTGGTATGATAGATGAAGTGTTTAGTGTAGGCGTTAAGAGTATAGATGGCATACTCACATGTGGTAAGGGTCAAAAACTGGGTATATTCGCAGGAAGTGGGGTAGGGAAGTCAACTCTTATGGGGATGATTGTCCGCGGTGCGGATGCACCTATAAAAGTCGTAGCCCTTATTGGTGAGCGTGGACGTGAGGTACCTGAGTTTATAGAAAAAAACCTTGGCGGAGATCTGACAAATACCGTAATAATAGTAGCAACTTCAGATGATTCTCCACTTATGCGTAAATACGGTGCATTCTCGGCGATGAGTGTGGCCGAGTATTTTAAAGATCAAGGTCAGGATGTTCTTTTTATCATGGACTCTGTTACAAGGTTTGCTATGGCTCAGCGTGAGATCGGTTTGGCTTTGGGTGAACCTCCGACTTCAAAAGGTTATCCGCCATCATCATTAACACTTCTTCCTCAGCTTATGGAGCGTGCAGGTAAAGAGGAAGGTAAGGGTAGTATTACGGCATTTTTTACGGTACTTATTGAGGGTGATGACATGAGTGATCCGATCGCCGATCAAAGTAGGTCTATTTTAGACGGTCATATAGTGCTCTCACGTGAACTTACAGACTTTGGTATATATCCGCCTATCCATATACTAAACTCGGCTTCTAGGGTTATGAGTGACATCACAACAACAGAACATGTAGATGCAGTCATGAAATTTAGAAGGCTGTATACACTTTTAAAAGAAAATGAGATGTTGATCCGTATAGGTGCATATACTAAAGGTACCGATGCCGAGCTTGATGAAGCAATAGCGAAAAAAGATGCTATGGAGAGCTTTTTAAAGCAACGCTCAACTGATATAATACCTTATGAAGAGTCTACGCAAGAGATATCGGATATTATAAACAAGTAATTATTTAACTAGATCGGAATGTATCCAGTTATTTCTGTTTGTAGGAATATCTTGTGTAATAGCCAGTTTTTGATCTGTTCTTTTCTCATATTTTTTTGTTAGTGTACTTATCTCGCTGTCCATTCCAAATATATCCAAATATGAATATATTAATTTCTCTGCATTTTTATAAGAACGTTTTGAAAGAAAAGCTTTTATTTTTACATGAAAAGCAAGTCTAAACAGATCACCAATTTTATCCAGTCTACCATCGAGATCAATAAGCTCTCCCAAAGTTTCTTTTATATTTGTAACATTACCCTTTAGCGCATGTTCTTCGCACTTGTGTATCAGCTTAGCCCAGTGCTTTTCTAAAATCTCACCCAGTTCAGTTGTATATAAAACATGAAACTCATCCAAAGTCTCATAGCATCTTTTTAGATTATTGTTCTTGTAGTGTTTTTGGAGTATTTCTAAGTGCTTACATTCTTCAAAATACATAGAAATCTCAGTTTTTAGATCTTCTACATCTTTTATAATTGATAAGGCGATTCTAGCTTTATCCACATCACCTTGGTATATGAAAGTCTTTATCTGTTCAAGTTTATAGTCTAGCTCATTCTTTAGTAGAGTGTACGTTGGAGCTTTCTTTAAAAGTTTGTTTTTATTTGCAAGTGAAGATGCTTTTGCATAATCTTTTTTATTTATTGAGAGTATAAATTCAACAAAGTCTCTGTTTTGGTTTAACACTAAAGCTATCATCTCTTTTTTACTGGCAACTGTTTTATACTCATCAAGTAATGCTTTAGCATTGTTTTGTTTGTTTAACAACATCTGTCTTTGAGCATTTTTGAAAATATCTCTCCAATTTTCTTCCATCTTTTTAAATATAGGTGTGTGCTCAAGTTCTGGATATTTAGCACATAAAGCATATGCTATAGGAAATTTTTTACTTAAATATAATAGTTTTAAATTCTTATAGTGTCTAAAAGACATATAAAGAGAACTTATCTCTTTTTTCTTAGAAACTAGCGTTTCATAGGGTTTTAAGAGCTCTTTTGCAAGATTATTATTTTCATTAATAAGCGCTTTTATCGCTTCACTATATATTTTACTATATAGTTGTTCCAATTTTTTATATTTATTTGTATCTTTTAGCATAGGCTCTTTTTCGATTAGTTCATATGCTTTGTCTAAAGAGTTATGTAATATAAGAGATTTTAGATCTTTTTCTGTAGTTAATTCTATCTTTTCGATCATCCCATTTTTAAGTGCGACGGCAATACTGCTCTCATCAATATTTGCAATTCTGATTATTTTATCTTTAAATTCGATATATTTATGATGTATAAATTTGTGATTTTTAATATCTACTATACTAACATAGTTAGTATTTGAGCACAACATGATAAAGTTTGGATTTGGCATAGCTATGATCTGTCTTACTTGGTGTAGTGGTGTATCAATCTCTTTTAACAGTTTTTTGTCTTTTAGTGAATATATGCTTATTAATCCATCAAAATTTGCACTTACAAGTGTATTACTATCTACAAAGTGTAGTGCATTTATACGAGATTGAGAGTTTTGTAGGACGATCTTATTTGCACGTGAATATAGATCTATTACCACTACTGCACCTCCAAGACCGGAACATGCTAATCTATTTTTTTCTATGCAAAGTGCGCTTACATAATTTTTCCGTATACTTTTTCTATTTTTTTCATTATGTGGAAAAGAGCACAACCTAGCAAGTGCTGAAGTGCTAAAGCAATTGTATTGCATCACTCTGCCATCTTCATTGCCGGCTATTATATAGTTAGATGTATCATCAAATGAGAGTATATGTACTTTTTTTGAATCCGTAGGGATAATTTTTACGATCTCTTTTTTATCAATGTCAGCTATATATATAACTTTTGTTTTTGCAAAAGCTATAAGCTTACCTGTGTGGTTAAAAGTAACAGCAGTGGTATCAAAGTCTAAATATTGGTTTGTAAAGTGATGTTTTATACTGCAATCTGATGGAGAAAATATTTTTACACCATGAAGTTTTGTACAAAATGCTAAGGTATTATTTGTTGTTGTTTTAAGGGAGGTTATAAGTGATCTAGCTTTGATACACTCTGATATTTCTGACAAGTAATTTTACTTTACATATTGAATTGAGCCTAAAAAAGGCTCAAAAAAATACTTAACAAGATGGAACGTTTCCACTGTCACTAGCATACTCAAAGAAAAAGTCATAGTAGTGTTGTAAATACTTATCTTTTAAAGCACTATCTTTAACTTTAGGACAGATACTTTTGATCTCAGCAGCTAAATTACCTTTAACAGCTTCCCACTCACCCTGAGTGTGTTTAGTAGCCATTTTAGCACCGTTCATACCACATGCACCTTTTAATTTTTTAAGGTATAGTTTTTGACCTTTTGCAGCGTCAGCACTTAATGTAGTAGCACTCATAGTTAGCATTACTAATGCAGCTAGAGCAATCTTAATCATGTTTTTCATTTGTTGTTCTCCTATTGAAATTTATGTATTTTAACCAAAAAATATAAATATAGTATTTATCACAAAAATATTACATAAATTTTTGTTATTGTGTGTAGAATTGAGGGATATTCCCCAAAGAGGGGAAAAATGATTATGCTCTACCTGATAACATACCGTGTATAGTCATTGGTTTAAGAGCGTAAACTTTTAGTAACCACCAAATCCATCTTTCTTGAGTTGGATCTAATGGGAATGATGCAGCGTTTACACCTGAACCAGCTGGTTTAGAAGCCCAGTTGAACTCAGCTAACATAACAGTACCGATGTTAGTGATAAGTGGACAAACAGTGTAACCATCATATTTAGACTCTAAGTTTTTACCTTGCATAGAAGCGATCATATTGTCAACTACTACTTTATATTGTTTACGTGCAGAACCACCAGTTTTACCCATTGGAACAGCAGCAACATCACCTAAAGACCAAACATTTTTGAAGTTAACGTGTTGTAATGTTTCTTTGTTAACTGGAACCCAACCTTTACCTGAACCAACTTTGCTGTTTGCAACAACATCTGGAGCTTTCATAGGTGGAGTAACGTGCATAAAGTCATATTTTACTTCAACACGTTCATGTTTTGTAATCATTGTGTATTCTTCTAAATCCTGATCAAATGCACCTTTTTCTTGCCAGTGCTTGTCAAATACAGCTACTTTTTTAGCAGTATCTACTTCGATTAGGTTATGCTTGTAGTGCCATTTAAAATCACGAGCTTTAAATTGTTCTACGATCGCAGTATGGTAATCTTTGATACCAAACATACCACCACCGTTTGGATAGAATGTTAACTCAACTTTGTCACGCACACCAGCTTCTTCTAAACGTGCATTTGTTAGGTACATAATTTTCTTTGGAGCACCACCACATTTAATAGGTGTATTTGGGTGAGTAAATACAGCTTGTAGTTTTTCTGGACCTTTATGAGCTTTAGCTTTTTCGATTAACTCTTCGATACCTTTATAAGTAGCTTCTGCACCATCTTGAAAGTAGATTGAGTGAAGACCGTCTTTACCGATACCTGAATTTTTTACAGCAGCATTGTCTGCACCAGCTGAAGTAATAACACCATCAAGACCTTTAATAGCAGCATAGTTTAACATTACACCAGTAGCGATAACTAGTTGGTCGTATTTAACTTCTTGCTTACCATCAACAGTAACAGAGTTGTTATCTGGATCAAAAGCAGTTACACTACCTTTGATTAATTTAACACCACTTGGTAAAAAGTCGTCTCTGTTATATTGGATATCACTTTTATCCCAAATACCAGCACCTACAAGTGTTTGTCCTGGTTGGTAAGATACAGACATAGGATCTGGCTCAATTACAGTAATATCAGCATTACTGATACTGTTGTTAAGCCTTGCAGCTGTACTCATACCAGCTAAACCACCACCAACGATAACGATCTTGCCTTTTACATCAGCAGCAACTGCAGAAGCAGCACCAACAGTTGTTCCAGCCATTACTGATGCAGCAACAGGTGAAACACTCATAAATTTCAAAGCGTCACGACGAGACATGATCTCTGGGTGCTTATCAACTTCGTTTAGAATCTCTTCTAGTATTTGATTTTTAGACATATAATTTCCCTTGTGTAAAAAAGTAATTGATTTTACTTGCACTAAGCTTAAAATAGTTTTAAATATTACAATAATTGATAATTTTAGTTATTTATATCACTTTTTTATAATTATATATAAAAAATTGTTTGTGTTGTTTATTGTTGAATTAATTGTGATGCGCAAAATAGGGAGTTAGAAGAGAATATTATGATTATTATAATGAAAACTTTTAAAAAGTTTATTTAAGGAGTGTTTAAATTAGAGAGGGAAATAGTCCCTCTCTATCTATATTCGAGCACTTTTATTAATATGTATATCTAAAGTAAACTCTTAAGTCTTGAGCTTTTTCTACTGGATCCATATTATAAGCTTGAGCTTGTGACATGCTTAGTGGCATACCACCATCACCAAAGAATGCATCTGAACCTGTATATTCATAAGTTATAGATGTATATCTAACTTGCATAGAGAACGCTTTTTTGATCAGTGGTTGTGACCAATAAGCTTCAATTGCAGAACCACGAGTAGCAAGTTTAGAACCTATCATTGTGTCTTCACCATATGTAAACGGTCTCCAGTATTCATCACCTTGATTATATTCAAGTCCAAATCTACCACCAGTCATATTTGGCATATTTACACCTAACCAGATAGATGAACCAGTTTCAGAATCAGCACTGCCAAGCATTGTTGCAGCCTGATAAACAGTAGATACACCATCAAAATGGTTATTAGATCCATCAGGATGAGTCGTTGACATAGCATAAGATGCAAAGAAAGTAGTTTCATCTAAGAAGTCAGATATCTCATTACCAATACCGTCAACTTTAAATGACACAGCCATACCATCCATATCACCAACAGTACTTAAAGCATAGGCGTCAGCAGCAGGTGTTGTTCCACCCCAAGTTAATCCTGGTACATTCATACCACGGTACCAAGTAGTTTTAACAGCGTATTGACCATCATCGTATGGTACAAAGATAAATCCTGCCATATCAACAGTATCTAAAGCACCGTCTTCTTCAATATAATTTGGAGATGTAGATGCCGTACTTGCTTGCATTGTATACGAATCAGCTTGGTTCGCCCAAGATTTAGCATTTGTTAAACCACGACCAAGACATAGTTTAAACATAAAACCAGGTAAAATCTTGTCGTATGTTACACCGGCACTTGCACCATCAAACTCCATGTTAATAACATGACCAAGTGGAGACTTAGGTTTTTGATCAGCTTCACGTAAGTTAGCTAGATAACCATTTGTAGATGGACGACGGCCAACACTAACTGTTAGTGCAGCATCACCAAGTTTTGGCATCCATAACCAATAAGCTTCTCTTAAACGGATCTTATCGTCATTTAGAGCTTCACTAGAGATCCAATCAAATGTATCAAAACCATAACCTCTTTGAGGATATCCTGTTGTTGTACTGGTTGCTGCTGAACCGAAAGCTTTGTTATAAGCTAACTGACCTTTAAATACTAGATCGTTCGTAGGTGCATAACCCATATTTAACCATAAACGGCTTGATAGAAGAGCACCATTAGTATACTCTACACCATTTGCAGTTTTATAGTTAAGGTAGTCATAAGACGTACGATAGTCTACATCAAACTTAATATTATCGTTTGCTGATTGAATATTTATCTTGCTTACTCTTTTTTGTAAGCTAGAAAGCTGTTTGTTTAACGTATCAACTTGAGATTGTAAGTCAGTTTCTGCATATACTGCTGTAGTTAAAAAAGCAGCTGCTGATAGAGCGATTATTTTTTTCATTCGAATTCCTTCATCGTGTAGTTTACATACCATCATATCACAAATGTGAGATTAACGTGACAGAAAAGTGATAATGAAACAAAAAACGTTACAAAAATCCACACATAAAAAATACTTATAATTAGAGATGATATATATAATAAGTTTAGTATATTTTATTTACCAAAAGTTGGATATTAACTCTGTTATTCCATTCATTTTTATTTACGGTATAAGATAGAGTGACTTTCTTATTTTCTGGAATTTTGAAAACTTCTTTAAATAATGTAAGCTCAAGTGATGATAGATCATCTTTATTTTGTTTTAGAATTATCTTTGAGTGATTTTTTTCACGTCCAAAAACCTTTACATCCTCTACATGAGCATTTTGTATTAAAAAAGTGGGGCGTTTATTTGCTTCGCCGTAAGGCTCAAACATATCAAATATCTTTAATAGCTCCATATCTATAGAAGAGCTGTCTAAAATACCAAGCACATCATCTTTTGGTATGAAGTCAGCATCTGGTATCTGTTTTGCACTCTCATTTATAGCATTTGAAAATGTATAAATTTTATCTACATCTATACTTAGTCCAGCTGCCATCTTATGACCACCAAAACCGTTTAACATATCTCTATGTTTATCTATTAGTTTAAAGATATTCACATCACCTATACTTCTTGCACTTCCTTTTGCAACACCGCTATCTACACTTAAAACTATGCTTGGTCTGCCAAATCTATCAGTTAGTCTTGAAGCTACTATACCAACTACGCCTTCATGCCACTCTTCTCCATGTACAACTATTATCCTATCATCTTCATTTACAGAGTTTGTGGCAAGTTTAGTTGTAAGTGCTTCAGTCTCTTTTCGCTCTTCATTTAATACACCTAGTTTATTAAAGTATTTAAAAGCAGTATTGTTATCAAGTGCATTAAAAAAACTGAGTGCTATTTGAGCATCCTCTAGTCTTCCAGCTGCATTTATGCGTGGTGCAATGGAAAAAGCTATATCTTCACTACTTACTGAAGTTTTATTTATGAAATCTCTTATAATAGTAGAAGCAGGACGATTTGATTGCATTAAAACTTTTAAACCTTCTTGAACGAGTGTGCGGTTAATATCTACCAGTGGCATAACGTCTGCGATTATCCCGATTGCTAGTATGTCTAAAAACTGTTTCATATCTATGTCAAGAGAGAGCTCTTTTTTTAGTAGAGCCAAAACAAGCCAAGCAACTTGTGCTCCGCATATATCTTTAAAAGGGTACTTGCACTCTTGCAGTTTTGGATCAACTATAGCATAAGCATCAGGCAGTGTACTGCCAGGAGTGTGATGATCTGTGATTATCAGATCAATATTACGCTCTTTACAGATACGAGCAGCTTCTATGGCACTTATGCCATTATCTACAGTAATAATTAGATCTGCATCTATTCTCTCTAATACAGACGGGCTTACTCCATAACCATCACTAAAACGGTTTGGTATGATAGCTTCAAGTGGATAAGAAATTTGAGCAAAAAAATCACACATAATAGCTGTAGATGTAACACCATCTACATCATAATCACCGACAAGTGTGATCCTTTCTTTATTTCTAATGGCATCTGCAATTCTTGAAGCGGCTTTCACTCCATCTTTTAAAAGGGCTGGATTTGGAATATGAGAGAGTTTTTTTTCTTCATCAAACCTTGAACTAAGAAGTTCAAAGATTCTTTGTTTATCTAGTACATCCACTAGTGTGCCTCTAAAGAAGCCTTAACAAATGCTAGTATAGAAGGGTTCGGAGTTTGTAATCTTGATGTAAATTCAGGATGAAACTGAACACCTAAAAACCAAGGATGGTCTTTTATCTCAACTGTTTCAATTAAACCGTTTGATTCACCTGTAACTATCATACCTGCATTTTCAAGTTGCTCACGGTAAGCAGGATTTGCTTCATAACGGTGACGGTGACGTTCATGTATGATTTTTTCACCATGATAAGCTTCTCTTAAAATAGAACCCTCTTTAGTCTCACATGGATATTCACCTAAACGAAGTGTACCACCCATTGGAGAGTTGTGTGTACGAAGTTGTGCTTCACCGTTTTGATCTAAAAAGTCAGAGATCAGATAGATCATAGGATTTTTAGTATTTTCATCAAACTCTACAGAGTTTGCATCTTCAAGACCTAGTACATTTCTAGCATACTCAACAAGTGTTAGTTGCATACCAAGACATATTCCAAGGTATGGTATCTTATTTGTACGTGCGTATTGGATAGCTTTTATCTTACCTTCAACACCGCGATTACCAAATCCACCTGCAACTAAAACAGAATCACAATCAGCAAGTAGTGTCTCAGCACCACGCTCCTCTATCTCTTCAGAATCTACCCAGCAGATCTCTACTCTTGCATCTAAGTGTGCACCAGAGTGGATCAGTGATTCTGTTAAAGATTTATAACTCTCTTTTAACTCTAAATATTTTCCGACAAAACCGATAGTAGTCTTACCTTTTGGCTGAACGATCTTTTTAACTAGGCTGTCCCACTCTTCCATGTCAGGGTTAAGTTCACCTAACTCTAACTCTTTGGCTATAGGATTTAATATGCTTTGTCTTAAAAAACTCATAGGTACATCATAAATAGATGCGGCATCATTTGCTTCTATAACTGCATCTTGATGTACATCACAGCTCATAGCCAGTTTTTTCTTAAATGATTTTGGAAGTGGATTTTCACTTCTTGCTATGATCATCTGTGGAGTTATACCGATACGGCGAAGTTCTTGAACAGAGTGTTGAGTAGGTTTAGACTTTAACTCACCTGCAGCTTTAATGTAGGGAATAAGTGTTACATGTACAAAGAAAGTTCCAGCTACTTCTTCATCATGTTTCATTTGGCGAATTGCTTCCATAAAAGGTAAGCCCTCTATATCTCCAACAGTTCCGCCTAGTTCAACTACCAGTATCTCATGACCTTCTCCGGCTTCTTTAATACGGTTTACAATTTCACCGACAATGTGCGGAATAACTTGAATAGTCTGACCGAGGTATCCACCGGCACGTTCACGTTCTATAACGCTTGAGTAAACTTGACCCGTAGTGAAGTTGGAGCTTTTAAGATAAGATGTATCTAAAAAACGCTCATAGTTTCCTATGTCTAAGTCAGTTTCAGCGCCGTCTTTTGTAACAAAAACCTCACCATGCTCTAGCGGGCTCATAGTACCGGGATCTACGTTGATATATGGATCGATTTTAAGCATCCCTACTTTTTTGCCTGAGTGTTTTAGTAATGTACCAATACTAGCAGCCGTAATCCCTTTTCCAAGAGAACTTAAAACCCCTCCAGTTACAAAAATGTACTTTGTCATGCCGATTATCTCCGTATATTAAATCTTATCGCGATTATATAATAAGTGCACTTAAAAAGTTATTTAGATATACTATTATTGAAAACATAAAGAGGGAAAATAAAAATATATGGATAAAGTTTTATTTATTATCGTGCTTGCTCTTGGTGTATCAACAGTAATTAGTTTATTATTAAAAAGGATCGGTGTATCTCAGATAATAGGCTATATTTTTACAGGTACCATACTAGCTTACAGTTTTGGTCTTCAAGAATCAAGCCAGTCAAAAACACTAGAGCACATAGGGGAGTTTGGTATAGTGTTTTTGATGTTTACAATAGGTTTAGAGATATCTCTTGCCAAGATGAACACTATGAAAAAAGATATTTTCGGAAACGGTTTTATGCAGGCCACTTTTACTGCACTTGCTATTTTATTAATATGTTTTTTTGTATTTAATCTTGATTTTGTAACCTCTTTAATAGTATCAACGGCTTTTGCACTCTCATCAACGGCAGTTGTACTAAGTTATCTAAAATCATCTAAAGAGATATATGCACCATATGGTCAAAGAGCTACAGGAATTTTGATCTTTCAAGATATAGCGGTTATCCCATTACTTATATTGCTTGGTTTTTTAACGACAGATGCAGATCAGTCAGTATGGGTAATTATTAGAGATACTATAATAAGTGCACTTGTTGTTATATTTATTTTATTTTTCGTAGGTCGTATCCTCGTTTCTTGGCTTTTACATTTCTCTGCTTCATCCGGTGAGGATGAACTTTTTATGGGAAGTGTATTATTTATAGTTATCAGTTCATCACTTCTCGCATCGTATTTCGGTTTTACATACTCTCTTGGTGCATTTGTTGCAGGTATGCTGATAGCCGAGACCAAGTACCATCATAAGGTCGAGTATGATATAGCACCCTTTAAAGATATATTGCTCGGAACTTTTTTCATAGTTGTTGGTATGAAAATAGATGTGTTTTATTTTATAAATAATATAGCTCTTATAGTGGGTATATTTTTGCTGGTACTTTTACTAAAGACTATAATTACATATTTAACTCTACGCATTTCATCAAATAGTTCAACATCACTAAAAACTGCCTTGTCTATATCTCAGGTAGGAGAGTTTTCATTTGTTATATTTGCCGTAGCTAGTGTAGGTGGTTTAATAGATAAAGAATTAGAATTACTGCTTCTTTTGATAGTGATCTTTTCTATGATGATCACACCATTCTTCATCTCTCGCATAAACGGATTTGTAGATTATCTTATAAAAACAGAGAGTATTGCTTTACTTGATGAAAAAGATTTTAAAACTCGTCAAGGTCATATCATAGTTTGTGGATACAGTGAAATAGGTAAATCAGTTGCAGAGCATCTTGATGAGATGCAGATGCCTTACGTGATAATCGATAATAATCCAAAACATGTACAAGAAGCTCTAAAAGAAAATAAAGAGGTGTATTTGGGCGACATGTCGGAGTTGTCTATGATTCAAGCCTTACATGTAGAGAGTGCCGCTTCAGTTATCGTAACTTTAGATAATATAGATAAAAAGAAAGCTGTTTGTGAGACCATACGTGAATATACAAAAAATATTCACCTTATTGCAAAGGTCGTATCTCAAGAGGAAAAAGAAAAGTTAAAAGATATAAATATTGACGTTGTAGTTGATGGAAAATATGAGGTCGGTAGGATCTTAGTTGATAAGATGATGGTTTGCCAGATGAGGATTTAGTTTCCTCTAGAACCTGGCTTTATAGCTTCGCTACCGTCTTTACAAAGTGGACACTCATCAGGTGAATACATCTCAAATGTAAAATCTTCTAGTGCGAAAAATGGGATATCTTGTGGAAGTTTACAGTTTGCTTTAGTCTGGGCAGAGCTATTTTCACGTTTACAAAAACCGCGGTTAGCTAAAGCTGCTACACCAACTATTTCACCGCCAAGAGATTTTACAACGCTCGCTGCTTCCATAGCGCTTCCACCAGTTGTGATGATATCTTCACACATTAAAACTCTCTCGCCTTTTTTAACTTCAAAGCCACGGCGGATATTCATCTCGCCATCAACTCTCTCAGCAAAAATATAACGAACGTCTAGCGCTTGTGCTAGTGCAAAACCGGCGATTAGTCCACCAAGAGCAGGTGCACAGACAGTGTCTACTTCAAGACCACTTTCTTTGATCTGCGCAGCTAGCGCATCAGCTAAAAGTTTAGCAGTTTTTGGATCTTCTAAAACTTTTGCAGATTGTAGATAAAATTGCGAGTGATTACCACTGCTAAGTTTAAAATGCCCTTCTAAAAGAGCCTCTGCATCCATATATATTTGTTTGATATCCATTAAACTTTAAGAACCTCTATCTCTTTCTCTTTAGCGTCTTCTTCGATCTTAGCTATATATTTGTCAGTAGTTTTTTGAATATTTTCTTGAGCAACTTTTGACTCATCTTGAGTTATCTCTTTATCTTTCTCAAGTTTTTTGATAGCATCGTTTGCTTTTTTTCTATCGTTTCTTATAGATACTTTGGCATCTTCAACCATCCCTCTCATCTGTTTTACAGTCTCTTGTCTTTGCTCAACAGTCATTGGAGGAAAGAAAAGTTTGATGAAATCACCGTCATTATTTGGGTTTACACCAAGGTTAGCGGCATTTATAGCAGATTCAATATCACCTAAAAGATGTTTTTCCCAAGGGTTAATAGCAATAGTAGTTGCATCTATTGCAGTAACTGAACCAACTTGGTCAAGAGGAGTTAAAGTTCCATAGTAATCGATTCTAACGTTGTCTAAAACTGTAGTAGTTACCTTACCAGTTCTTAGAGTTTTAAAATCTCTATGCATGTGTTCAACACTGCCTTGCATCTTCTCTTCACATTGACTATAAACATCATTTATCATTTGAGTATCTCCTTATTTTGAAGTGTTTGGTTCTTTAGCTGTTGAAGCAGCTACCGGTGCTACTACATTTGTATCTTCAACTAGAGTATCAACAACTGATTCACTAGCCGTTTGAGAGTACATGTAACCTAAAGTGATCGTATTTACAACAAATAAGAATCCTATTGTAAATGTAACTTTTGCTAAGAAGCTATTTGGTCCTTTTGCCCCAAAAACTGAGTCATTTGAACCACTATATGCTCCAAGACCTATGCTTGAGCTTTTTTGTAATAGTACAGCGATCACAATTAAAACCACTAAAACTATTTGAACAATAAGTAAAAAACTAGTTGTCATATTATAAATTCCTGTTTGGCTTTTTCACATTGAATAGCCATAATTAAAGTTGCGAATTATATCTAAAAAAAGCTTTAATTCAAAATAGGGTATAATATCAAAAATACAACATGGATATTGGATGGATTTTAAAAAGATAGTTATTGTGCTTTTAGTGCTTATTTTTGTTGCTACTTTAGTGTTGTTCAAGCAGGATAAAAACTCAGACAATATCTCTTCAAAACAGAGTGTGATCTTAAGCACATTTGCACTCTATGACATATCAAAATTCATAGCTAAAGACAAGTTTGAGATATCAACGGTTCTACCTTTTGGAAGTGACGCTCACAGTTTTGAGTTAACACCTAAAAAGATGGCACAGATCCAGGATGCAGACCTTTTTGTTTATAGCGGTGCAGCATTGGAACCTTGGGTTTCCAAATTTTCTTCACAAAAATCTTTGGATATGTCCCTACATGTAGAGTTGATACACATGCAAGATGATGAACATCATCACTCTCATCATGAACACGAGGATGAAGAAGCAGTCGATCCTCACTATTGGTTAGATCTAAAAAATATGCAAAAAATGGCTGACGTTCTAACTGATGAATTTACCAAACTTTCACCTGATAATAAAAACTTTTTTGAAACAAATAAAAAAGAGTATGTAAGTAAATTAGCAGATATGGATAAAAGATATGAACAAGAGTTCAAAGAGTGCAAAAAAGACACCATAGTTGTTAATCACAATGCTTTTTCGTATTTAGGGAAAAAGTATAGTTTTCATATAGAGTCAATAAACGGTCTATCAAATGACTCAATGCCATCACCGAGTGTTATCAAAGATATACTGCATGTTATTGAACATGAAAAGATATCAGTTATATTTTTTGAGAGTTTTGCAAGTGATAAGCTTATAAAGTCAATTGCAAAAGACGCTAATGTAAAAGTAGACACTTTGCAGCCACTTGGTAATATCACAAAAGATGAGAAAGATTTAACATATTTTCAAATTATGGATGAAAATATTAAAAAAATTAAACAAGCATTAGAGTGTAGATGAATTTTAAAATACCTATATTTGATGTAAAGAATCTTAATTTTAGTGTTGGTAAAGTTAAGATATTATCAGATATATCGTTGCAGATATTTAATTCTCAATATATTGGTATTATAGGTCCAAACGGTGGGGGTAAGACAACACTGATTCGTCTTTTACTAGGACTGGAGAGACCAACTAGCGGAGAGATTAAAATATATGGAAAAAAAATATCTCAGTTCAAACAGTGGCACAAAATAGGTTTTGTTCCTCAACGTGCCTCACATGTAGATGTTACTTTTCCTGCTACTGTTTTAGACATAGTGAAAATGGGTCGTACACCTCAGAGAAAATTGTTCTCTAAAATGAGTGCGCAAGATGATGCTTTAGTTGAGGATGCTATGAAGCAGATGGATATTACTCATCTAAAAGATAAGATGGTTGGAACACTATCAGGTGGACAACGCCAACGTGTTATGATCGCTCGTGCTTTAGCTTCAAAACCTGAGGTTTTAATACTAGATGAGCCAAATACCGGTGTAGATGTAAAGTCTCAAAACAAGTTTTATACACTGCTTAGAGAATTAAATAAAGAGAAGAACATAACAATTATTTTTATAACACATGACATAGGCGTTATAGCTGATGATATCGCAAGACTCTTTACCGTAAATCAAAAACTTATTACATGTAATAATCCAAAACAAGCACTTAGCTGTGATGAGATGAGTGAGCTTTACGGTATAGATGCTCATCTAATCCACAACCATAAGCATGGACATTAAGATGATAGAGATTTTGTCGTATGATTTTATGCAGCGTGCTTTTTTATCAGGGATAATCATAGCTACACTAGCATCTATTAGCGGTACTTTTGTCGTATTAAAGCGTTACTCGATGATCAGTGAGACTTTAGCACACTCTGCTTTACTTGGAGTGGCAGTCGGTTTGGTAGCTGGTTATAACCCACTGTGGGTGGCTGTCGTAGTAGCTCTGTTCTCTGCATGGCTCATAGAGTATCTTCGTGCTAATTTTACTATCTATTCAGATGCTGTCTTAGCCATACTACTTTCAGGCTCACTAGCACTTGCAGTAGTTATAGTTTCACTTGGCGGCGCTTTTAATAACTCCCTCTTTTCATACCTGTTTGGTTCAATCCTTTCTGTAACCCAAGAGGATGTTATAACTATCTTGGTGTTTGGTGTTATAGCTTTGGGAATATTGCTAGCATTTTCTAAAGAGTTTTATTTTTTGTCTTATGATGAAGAAGTAGCAAAGGTCAGCGGTATAAAGGTTAGACTGCTTAACTTTATACTTGTCAGTGTTGTAGCTGTTATTATTGCTTTATCTATTAGAATTGTCGGTTCACTTTTAATAGGCGCACTTATGGTTATTCCAACCGTATCTGCTCTTCAATATAAATTTGGATTTTTTAAAACAACCATGCTGGCACTTGTTTTTGCATTAACTAGTGTTGTCAGCGGGATGGTATTATCATACCATTTTTCACTGCCAAGCGGTGCTACAATAGTTTTATGTGTACTCGTTATATTTATATTCTCTCTAATACTAAATAAAAAATCATGAAAATAAGTCAAGAGTTTTCTAAATATGCCAAGTCATACGGCATATATAATATTATTCAAAACAGAGTTATAAAACATCTAAAATCTAAGCTCCCAAAAGATAAAGTAAAAAATATTTTAGATCTAGGCTGTGGTAGTGGAAGTCTATGTAAGGCTATAGAGTATGAGCACTTTGTGGGTGTAGATTTCGCTAAAGGCATGTTAGAGCTACATCCTAAAGCTAAAAATATAGAGTGTATATATGGTGACTTTAATGATGATGCACTTTTTGAGAAGCTGAAAAAATATAAGTACGATCTTGTACTTTCAGCTTCAGCACTTCAGTGGGCAAAAGATCTAGAAAAAGTTTTTGTAAATATAAAAGCTTTGGATGCTCCAGTAGCATTGGCAATATTTACATCAGGGACATTTGAGACTCTAAATAAAACAGCAGCCTTAGAGCCGATGCTAAAAAGTGCAGAGTATATTCAAGAGTTACAAAAAAAGTATTTTGATTCCGATTTTGAAGTAGTTAGGTATAAATTAGAGTTTGAAAGTAATTTAGAGATGTTTCGTTATATAAAAAGAAGCGGTGTCAGTGCATCAAGAAAAGTTTTAAACTATAAACAGACAAAAGATCTGATAAAAAGCTATCCACTAAACTATTTAGAGTTTGAAGTGGTTTTTATAACCTCTTTTTCTAGATCATAAAGTTCATAACGTATATGTTTGAAGTTTTCACTTTCAGCAGGATTTTGCAGTTTAAAAAGTTCTTCTAAAACACGAGAGCTTTCTTGTGCCCTTTTAAAATTTGCAATTACAATACTTTTTAAATCACTTCTATTCATCTCATCTTTAGTTGATGGGCGAAGTACATCATTTATACTGTCACGATGCTCTAATAATGCATCAATATCATCATATTTTGCCAAGTGTCTAAGTGCTTTTAGTTTTTGTGAGAGTTCTTTGTTGTTGTGTAGGTATCGTTGAAGGTCTTCTACTACCCTAATGCCTTCTTTTAGGCGATTTAGATTTGCATCTATCACCCGATATAGTTCGGGCGATAAATTATTTTTACTCATCGTTATTAAATATACCAAACAGGTGTAAAAGTGCTGTAAAGATATTTAAAAAGTCTAAGTAAAGTGCAATTGCACCGTCAATTGGAGTCTCGTAGTTACCAGCTATAATATTTTGAGTATCGTAAACAACTAAGATACTAAATAGAATAACTACTACTGCTGAGATACCAATTGCTAAAATCGGACTTCCTAAAAACAGGTTTACTATTGAAAATGCGAAAATTACTAAAACAGCAATCATTAAAGGCTTACCGTAACCAGTAAAGTCTTTAGTAGATTTAATAGCATAAAAACTCATACTACCAAAAATCAAAGATGTCATTGCAAAAGCATTACCAATAACAGCACCACCACCATTCATACCAAGTGTATGTGATAAAAGCGGAGCTAACATTAAACCTGTCATAAATACAAAACTAAACATAACAGCCAAGTTAATACCCGGTTTGTGTTTTACAGCAAATAAACCAAAAAGTAGAGCTATCTCTAAAATCACTAATGGTATAAACCATGAAGCAATTGTAGCTGCCATTGGTACACCAACATATGCACCAACTGCACCAGCCATCATAGATGCTGCAAACAGTTTATATGTCTCTTTAACAAATGTAACGATTTGAGCTTCGCTCTTAGACGCATTTCCATAACTAAAAGCATTGTTGCTTCTAGCATAATCGCGATCATATAGTCCCATAATTATTTTCCTTTAATATAGTTAGTTATAAGAATTTTACATATAAAGAGTAAACACAGAGAAACAATTTTATATTGCATACTATATATAAGCAAAATGGTTCATTTGACTACTAATAAATAACATATGATAACTAAATAAACATCTCTAAAAGAATTTATGAATTCTTTTTAAAAACTATTGACATAAAAGAAATGTTTTCCTATAATTCTGCTCCACAAACGGAAGCAACCTAAAGTTTAGGTTTTAAAAAGCGAAGTTTGAGATCATTGAAAACTAAGTAAGTAAACGGACTAGCAACTAATAATAATTAGTTAGCGGTTAATAAAGTTTACTTTATAAACACAATAACAACAACCGTCTATTCTATAT
>Ga0193955_1000495_pt1 | contig 22054 bp, 15 predicted proteins | sample BB_6_MG_FD_140343 | JGI IMG/M metagenome (GOLD analysis project Ga0193955, IMG submission 140343) | Microbial mat bacterial communities from the Broadkill River, Lewes, Delaware, United States - BB_6_MG | ecosystem: Environmental > Aquatic > Freshwater > River > Microbial mats | place: USA... | reverse complement strand
TTTGCTTTTACTTCATTGCTCCCTTCTATGCTTGATGATTTTTTAACTCTTACAAACGCAGGACTTTTTGCATCTTTAAATTTTGCTGGATATTTATGTGGTGCGATTTTTACTATGTTTTTAAAAGATATCAATACTAAAGTGAAATATTTTCGTATAGGTATCTTTCTGTCTATATTTACGACGATTATAATGGCAACAACCACAAATGAACTTTCATGGTATATTTCTCGTATATTAGCTGGTTTTGGAAGTGGTATGGTTCTTATTATTGGTGGATCTTTAGTTATGCTAAAAATCAACTATGCAAATAAAACAAAAGCTATGGGTATACATTTTACTGGGATTGGTACAGCTATTGTTTTATGTGAGTTAATATCTCAATATGTTTTAAGTGAGAATACTTGGAGTGATGCTTGGATGGTATTGGCTATATATGCATTTTTTACTTCTATTTATGTCGTATATATCTTATCTTTTGATAAAGAGGTGAAAAAAAATACCCCTAAACACAAAATATCTCGTACTTTATTTACCCCTTATGTGGTACTTTTAGTTTTTGCATATTTTACTGAAGGTGTTGGTTTCGTAGTACAAGGTACCTTTTTACCAGATATTATTAATTCATTAGAAGGGTTAGATGGATATGGAGGATTGAGCTGGTTGGTTGTAGGACTTGCTGGAATTCCATCTTCGATTATATGGATGAGGTTAGCTCATAATCATGGAAGTGTAAATATAATTATACTTGCGATGTCTCTTCAAATTGTAGGTATACTTATACCAACACTCACCAGTGATATCTATCTAAATCTTTTAAGTGGAGCATTGTATGGAAGTACTTTTATAGCTCTAGTGGCACTTTTTATGAATCTAGGAGGTCAAATATCTGCAAAAAATCCAGTAATTTTGATGGGTGCATTTACTACATTTTATGGCATAGGTCAAGTTGTAGCTCCTTTATATAGTGTAAAACTTATCAGTATGTATAAGGATTATAACACTACACTATACTTAACAGCACTTATTGTATTTATAGGTATCATTGCATTATTATTTGCACGAAAATTTGAAAATAAATAATAAAATAAATAATTAATACTTAAATAAGACTTTTTTTGAATATACTATAAGTTATAAAAAATAAGCAGTTTTGTAGCTATATGCAATCACATATAAATATTAAGGAATATTCAATGCAATTCAATACTAACACAAGGGCTTTTTTTAGAAAAAGTACTACCAATCCATGGATCCCAAATTACCCAAATCCAGCAGACTTCCGATTTAATTATTTTCATTTAATGAAAAATGCCCCTAAAGGTATAGGAAAATTAGAAAAAGAAGTAGCAATTGTTGGTTCTGGTTGTGCCGCTATGAGTGCAGCTAGAGAGTTAATGAGAGCTGGTTGTAAGGTTACTATTTATGAAGCATCTAATCGTATTGGTGGAAGACTTTATACAGAAGAAAATCCAATAAATAATAAGCAAACAGGAATGGAATTGGGTGCAATGAGAATGCCTTTTTTTGCAGAAGGTGAAGATTCACTATCAGCCATCAATGCGGATAATAGTCTTCTAGGTTATTATTTATTTAAGGAAGAGCCTCAGTTTGCTGCAAAAATTGCTGTTTTCCCAAATCCTGGAAATGCTGAAGGTGGTACAGGGGTATATGTAAACCAAGGATATGGACCAAAACCTAACGAACCTTTTTCTAAACCAAAATTAATTAGTTGGCCCAAAGATGGAGAACCTGATAATCAAGATATTAACAATTTAAACAAAAAAGTAGAGCAATTTATCACTTTTTTTACTGAAAATATTAGTAAGGTATATGTTGAAGATAATAATAAGTGGGAAATTTTATGGAGGAAAATGGTTAATCATTATGGTTCGATGACTTTTGATGATTTAGTTATGGCAGATTCACATTATGATAAAGTACCTGCAAATGAAAAGTATGATTGTAGTAGTGGAGATCTTGGTGGAATGGGTATGACTCAAGATGAAGCTGCTGTTTTATATACTATTGGAACTGGTGACGGAAGTTGGGGTGCATTTTATAGCATTAGTGCATTATGGTGGATTAGATGTACCTTATTTGGATTTGGAGGGAAAGGGTTACAAACAGTAATCGGAATGTCAAATCCTACTGGACTACCTTACTATAATTTAGCAGTTTTTGATACCAATGGAAAACAATTACTTACGCCTAGATATGAAGGTATGCAAGGATTTATAGAGTATTTATTTTATGGAAATGTATTAACACAAGAAGGAATAGAAACATCACTTTATACATCATCTGAACTCTATGTTAGTACCCCTGTAAGTGTAGTTGAGAAACAAAGCAATGGAAAATTAAAAATAATATCTACTAATGGCGAAAAAGAGTTTGATAATGTAATTGTAACATCAACTCAATGGGCAACACAAATGTCAATTTCATTTAATAATTTTCCTTTTAGTGAACTTCCATTACAAAAAATATCAACAGAACATACTCAACATAATATCTCTAGTTGTAAATTGTTTTTTCCTCTTAAAAAACAATATTGGAAAGATCCTAAAAATAAAATACCTCAGATTATTGTATCAGATGAATTTATACAAGATTCGTATGCTTTTGCTTGGGATACAGAATCAAATCGAGACAGCGGAGTGATACTAGCTAGTTATACTTGGGAGGATGATTCTTTAAAAGTATTACCTTATTCTAAAGAGGAATTAACTAAACTTGTATTACAAAAATTAAAAGAGATTACAATGGAGACTGTTGGACAAGATATTACGGAATATATTGAAAATGATTTTCCTGTAATGATGCAATGGATTAAAGAACCTACATATATAGGTTGTTCAAAACTGTATCGTCAAAGAGATGAACAGCCTAATATACTAGATTTGACATATAATCAAAACTTCGCAGGGAAATCAGGTCTTTATTTTGCCGGAGAAAATTATAGTGTAGAAGGTGGATGGACAGAACCCGCGTTACGATCATCAATTGATGCTGTGATTCAGATGATTGAGCATGAAAAAGGTGAGTTTACCGTAAAAGATTTTACATACGAAAAGACATATCCTCGTTGGCCCAAAGAAATTTTATAAAATATAGTATAATATAATTTTACATGATTGGAAAAAGTACATAGATGTTAGAAAAATTTACGATTGAAAATAGAGATGGCAAAGATATATTAATAAGAGATTCTTCTTTAAGTAATGAAGAATCAATAAAACAGTGGCAGTATGAAATTGAAATTTCCAAACAAATACAATCTCAATACATATTGTATCCTAAAGAACTTGATACTGAAAATGGAAAATTACTTTATGATACTTCTTCTATATTAACTCTATCGGACTTTATCTCTAATCGATCAACGAAGTTTAGTGATAAGATTCAAGTATCATTACTGTTACTTGAAGCATTAAGAGATATACATGCAAGTAGGTTTGTTATAAACTCTTTGCAACCGAGTAAGATACTGTATAATCCAAAAACAAAAGACCTAAAACTGTGTGATTTAAGTAAAATGGTACAATATCAGGATATATATAGATTCCAAGATAAATTTAAAAATACACTTAATATCAAATATATTTCTCCTGAACAAACTGGACGAATTAATATTAAAATAGACTATAGAAGTGATTTTTATATATTTGGAGTTATTCTTTATGAACTTTTTTATGGAAAAACACTGTTTCAAACAGATGATGAAAATGAATTAATATATCATCATCTCTCTATTCCTCCAAGGTTTGATACTCTTTCTTCGATTGGTACTATACTTCCTAAAATAATTGAAAAATTACTACAAAAATCTCAAGAAAATCGTTACCAAAGTCATGTTACCTTATTAAAAGATTTACAATATGTACAAGATAATATAGAAAAAAATAAAGATGATAATTTATCAGAATTTGAAGTCGGACAGAATGATATAGGTTTAGAGTTTAAAATTCCTAATAAAATATATGGAAGAACAAATGAGATACAAAAACTTTGCAATTTATTTGAGTCCTCTATTTTAAATTCAATGCAACTTACTGTTATTGGAGGTTATTCGGGTGTAGGAAAATCGAGATTAGTACATGAGATAATCCCTTTCATAGAGGAAAAAAACGGTTTTTTTATTGAGGGAAAATTTGAACAATTTAAGCGTGATATTCCATACTCTGGATTTATTGATGCTATAGAACAGTTAATAAATTATCTGAGAACCTTACCTGAAGAAAAATACATGAAATGGAAAAAGAAATTAAATACAGATGTAGGACCTGCCATTGTATTAATTGCTGAATTGATTCCCTCGTTACATAATTTTGTTACAAGAACTGAAAAATTAGCAGAAGTAGGTGCAGTGGAAGCTGAAAAAAGATTTCAAGATGCATTTAGTCAATTATTGTTGTCTTTATCAAGTGAATTTAGCTCTTTAGTTATATTTCTTGATGATTTGCAATGGTCAGATCATGGAACATTAAAGCTTATTGAAAAGTTTCTTTCATCAAGTGAATATAAGGGAATATTATTTATAGGAGCATATAGGGATAATGAAGTTGATAAATCTCATAATCTTTATAAAATGTTATATGAATTAGAGCAAAATGATATTTTTTATGATGAACTTATTTTAACACCACTTGTACTTGATGATGTAAAAAGTCTTGTCTCAGAAACTTTAAAAAAAGACAAAAATGAGGTAAATACCTTGTCTAGAGAGCTTTATCAAAATACAGAAGGTAACCCTTTCTTTTTACATGTCACACTGCATCAGTTGTATGAAGATGGTGTAATCTACTTAGATGAAAATATTGGACAATGGGTTATCGAAGAAGCTAAATTTAGTAAAATAAAATTTTCTGATAATGTAGTGAATTTAATGATAGATAAGCTAAAAAGTTATAGTTTATCTGAGCAAAAAGTACTTTGTTTAAGTTCTTTGATAGGGATAAACTTTTCACTTACAACACTTGCAATGGTTTTAAAAAAATCTAATTTGGAAACAATAAGTTATTTAACTACTGCAATTCAAGATAAACTAGTAATACCACGAAATGATTCATATATATTTATTACAGATGAAATAGAAGTAGGGAAATCAAAATTTGCTTTTGTACATGATCGTGTACAACAAGCTGCAAATTTATTATTGAATGAGAAAAATAAAATAGATTTCAAATATGAAATAGGGCGACAATTATTAAAAGAAGAAGGAAAAAAAAATATATTTCAAATTGTAGAACAAATTAATTCTGCAATTGATTTAGTAATAGATTTACAGGAGTGCAAAGAGTTTGCGAAACTTAATTTAAAAGCAGCATTAAAAGCAAAAAAAGCATCGGCTTTTAGTACAGCTCGTGAGTTTTTAAAGTTTTCTTTAAAATTTATCAGCAAATATGAATATGATGTTGATTCCTTAGTTATTGATATTTATAGAGAGTTAGCTGAATGTTCTTATTTAAGTGGTGATTTTAACTTAGCCGATAGTTGTTATCAAAAACTTCCAAACTTTAAAATGTCAGTTTTTGATAAATTGCGTTATATAACTGTTCAAGCTAATCAGTATCAATTACAGGGTCGTTTTAATGAGGTGTTAGATGTAATAGAATATGGTATCTCATTTGTTGGTATTCAATTTCCTAAGGATAATGATGAGTTATTACAACTTTTAGATGATGAATATGGATATATAGATAATGCAATTACACAAAAAGGATCTATAAGTATACTTAATTTAGAAGATATGAGTGACACTATGTTAATAGCAATAATGGAGTTGATGCGTGTTCAATGGTATGCTTCTTATTTAGTAGGAAATAATATATTAAATTCTGTTATATCGTTAACAATGACACGATTATCACTAGAAAAAGGCAACTGTGATCTCTCATCTTTTGCTTTTGTTACAAGTGCATTGGTAGCATCACTCAATAAAAATGATCCACAACAATCAAAAATAATGGCAGAATTAGCAATAAAACTTTCTAATAAAAGGGATAATAAATTTATACGAGGAACTACTTACCTTCTTTATACAACATTTACACACCATTGGCATAACTCAATTCAATCATCACTTCCATATTTTAAAACCTCTTGGGAATGCTCAGAACAAACAAATGATTATGTAAGTGCTGGATATGTGATTAATGTAAGATCAACTGATAGTATAATCGCTAGTATAAATTTAAATGAATTGGAAAAACAATATTTACATGAGATTCATTATTTAGATAAAGTAAAACAAAAAGATATGGAAGATGCTACATATGCTGGTGCTTTACAAGCAGTACGAGCATTATTAGGAAAAACTATTTCTCCTTTTAGTTTTGATGATGAACATTTTAAAGAAGCAGAGTATTTAGAACAGTATTCTGCAATAGGATTACATCAAGCATATTTTTACCAAGCCCGTATTAGGCACTCTTTTATCATGCAAACAAAGGATATGATAGAATATGCAAATAAATATATAATAGTTGAAAATTTTGTTCCAGGTCAAGCAAAAGTACATGAGGCAAATTTTTATTCTGCACTGATTTACATCTCTATTTCTAAAGATACAAAATGTTACGAGTTTAGACAAGCGAAACAAATTTATGAAAAATTTTGCATTTGGGAAAAAAATAATGAATCAAATTTTACTCCAAAGCGTTTATTATTAGAGGCTGAGCTCGCACGAGTACAAAACAATTATTTAAAAGCACAACAATGTTATGAAAGTGCAATAGAGCTAGCTCAAAAATATGGTTTTTCTAATATAACAGCTGTTGCATATGAATGTTACGCAAGGTTTGCTCAATCTAATCAACTCAATCAATTGGCGAAAAGTTGTATAAAAAAAGCATATTTTTGGTATGGGTATTGGGGTGCGATTGCAAAACAAAAGGAACTAAAAAAACAGTGGATAAAGTTTGAAATAGATTTAGAAAATAATGACAATGATATAAAAGATATTGAAATGGAAACAATATTTGATTCGCTAAATCTACTTTCTGGGAGTATAAAAAAAGATTCAATTATTAATATTTTTCTTGAAAATGTTGCAAAACATACTGGTGCAACTTATGCTGCACTTCTTCATATTGATAGACATTCATTACATCTTATTGGTAAATATGAAGTCGAAAATGAAAGCAGTAGCATATATAATATAGGGGAAATAATGTTAGATAATACAAATAAACATATTCCTGAAAACTTACTACACTATACTCTAAAAACAAAAAAAACAGAGCTTTTTAGTACACCTGTAGAGTGGTCAAAACTAGGAACCAATGAATATTTTGAAAAAAACAATCCACTTAGTATATTGTGTCAACCTCTATTTAATCAAGATGGAATCACTTCCATATTATATTTAGAGAATCGTTATTTAACTCATGCATTTAACGAACAAATATTAAAAGCGGTTAAGTTAATCACCCAACAAGCTTCTACATCAATAGATAATTCAATTTTGTATGAAGAGATGGAAAACAGAATCGTTCAAAGAACAAAAGAGCTTGAGATTGCTAAAACTAAAGCTGAAGCAGCAACAAAAACAAAATCAGAGTTTTTAGCAAATATGTCTCATGAGATACGAACACCAATGAATGGTATTATAGGGATGTCTCATTTAGTATTACAAACAAATTTAGATGAAAAACAACAATCTTATATTGAAAAGATTGATAATAGTGCGAAAAATCTTTTAAAAATAATCAATGATATATTGGATTTTTCTAAAATAGAAGCTGGTAAATTAAAACTAGAGATGATAGAATTTGATCTCTTTAGTATCGTAGATAATACAGTGAGTTTAATAGAATTAATAGCACATGAAAAAAATCTAGAAATAATAGTAAGCTACAATTCCACCGTTGGTAAGAACTTCAAAGGTGATCCTCTTCGATTATCACAAATAATTATTAATCTATTAACAAATGCTGTAAAGTTTACAGCCTCAGGTGAGATTGGTCTTTATGTTAATAAAACAGCTGAAAATAATTTACAGTTTGAAGTAAAAGATACTGGAATTGGACTTAGTTTAGAAGAGCAAGAATCTTTATTTCAATCATTTTCACAAGCAGATGGAAGCACTACAAGAAAATATGGTGGAACAGGACTTGGTTTATCAATATCAAAAGAGCTTGTAGAATTAATGGATGGTAAAATTTGGGTAGAGAGCCAAAAAGGTAAGGGAAGTAGTTTCTATTTTGAAGTGAGTCTCGAGGAGCTTAGAAATAGAAAGGAATATATAAAATTTTCAAATAAAAGAGTTTTAGTAGTAGATGATAATAAAACATGGCACAAGATACTGAAAAATTTACTTTCTACTTTTGATTTGCGTGTTGATGTAGCATTAAGTGGAAAAGAAGCTTTAAAGATAATTGATAGATGTCATAATCAATATGACATTATTCTTATGGATTGGAATATGCCTCATTTAGATGGTATTGAAACAACTAAACTTATTAATCAGGAGTGTAATGCAGATATAAAACCGCCTACAGTTATTATGGTTAGTGCCTTTAGGCAAGATGCAATAATTAGTTTAGCTAAAGATGTGGGGATTGATATATTTTTACAAAAACCAATTAACCCATCAGTACTAAACGACCTTTTGTGTAATATTTTTGAAGTAGATATTAAAGAAAAATATAAAGATATTGTGACCTCTATACCGCCTTCTATAAGTATAGAACAACTTAATGAGTGTAGAGTACTACTGGTAGAAGATAATATTATTAATCAAGAAATTATTATTGGGTTATTGGATAATAGTGGAATAATAATAGACATAGCGAACAATGGAAAAGAAGCAATAGACTTATATAAAAGGGAAAATAACAAATACGATTTAATCTTGATGGATATACAAATGCCTATAATGGATGGATATGAAGCAACTGCTTTGATCAGAAATGAAAATAAGTCAATCCCTATTATTGCTTTAAGTGCAAATGCAATGCAAAATGATATTGAACAAACAAAATCTGTAGGGATGAATGAACATTTAAATAAGCCAATTGATGTTGATATGTTATATTCTATTTTACTAAAATATATTTCACCTAAGAAAACAATAAAAGAAGTAACGAAAATAGAAGTAGGGGATATAGAACTATCTTTTACGAATATTGATGTACGAATAGGTTTATTACATATGGGGAATAATCAAGAATTATATATAAAAGTATTAAAAAGTTTTTATACTGATTATAAAAATATAAATTTAGATGATTTAAAAGATGATGAGATAGTGATTTTTGCCCATACTTTAAAAGGGCTATCATTAAATATAGGTGCGAAAGAACTAGCAAATGCAGCTGTAGAATTAGAATCAAGTTCTAATCGAATATGTTTTCAAAAAATTAAAGAAGAGTTATCAAAAGTAATTGATGAATTGGATTACTTTAAAGAAGATGAGAATAAAAAAATTGAACTTAAAGAGATCTCTGACGAAGAAAAAGATAAACTATTGTTGCGATTAAAAGAGGTTTTATCTTCAAACAGAATTAAAAATATTTTACCAATAATAAAAGAGCTAGAACAGTATGACTTAAAAAATGATCAAGAGTTATTTAATAAAATAAAAAATTTAATAGAATACAAAAAATTTGCAGATGCAAGAGAATTAATAGGAAGTTAAAATGGACGATAATACAATCTTAGTAGTTGATGACTCAATAATAAATTTAAATATATTAGAAAATCTTTTAGATGGATATGATGTGATTGAAACTACAAATGGTAAATCTGCTTTATCTATCTTAGAAAAAGAGGATGTTCATTTAATATTATTAGATATAGTAATGCCTGAAGTAGATGGTTATGAAATTTGTCAAAAAATAAAAGAAAATGAAAAAACAAAAAATATACCTGTTGTATTTATTACAGCTAAAACAGATGAAGATAGTATTGAAAAAGCTTATGATGTAGGTGGTTCTGATTTTGTAACAAAACCCTTTAAACCCAAAGAGTTATTAGCGAGAGTTAAAACACAATTAAAAATACACAAAATGGAAAAAGAGTTACGACTTTTAGCTTTAATAGATCCTATGACAAAATTGTACAATAGAAGATATTTTACTAGTATTACTGAGCATAGTATTTCATTTGCTCAAAGAGAACGACAAGAGTTATCTGTGATTATGATTGATATAGATGACTTTAAAAATATCAATGATACTTATGGCCATCAAATAGGAGATGATGTTATTGTTTTAGTTGCAAATACCTTAATGAAAATTCAAAGAAAAAGTGATATTGTATGTAGATATGGAGGTGAAGAGTTTGTGATACTTTTACCAAATACCTCATTGGAAAACGCAAAAAAAGTTGCTGAACATGCTCGCAAAGAGGTTGAATCTCTTAGTGTGTCAGATTCATCACAACAAGAGATATCATTTACTATTAGTTTAGGTGTATCTTGTGTCAATGTAGATGATGAGGAAACTATAGAAAAATCTTTAAAAAGAGCTGATGATGCATTATATAATGCAAAAAAACTAGGTAAAAATTTAACTTTTGCATTATAATTAATAGGTTAAATTATTGAAAAATTATTTTTTAATGTAACCATTCAGTAACTCTTATAAAATATAATAAAATAAAAATTATTATAAGGGTTTACTTTGCTCAACAAATTTACTACAGTTAAATCAAAATTAAATATTATTTCATTTTTAACGATTGCAGGCTTTTCAATTTTACTTATTTTGATGACATACTACTCATCTTCACAAAAAAAATACTTTAATATTTTAGATAATTTAACAGATTTACGGATGACGATTTTAGATTTAAACCATATTTCTAAAGTAAAAACTATAGATATGCAATTTGCAAAACAGTATGATATGACATATTCAACTTTTGAAAAACTTAAAAAATCAACAGACGAAATAAGTCTTCATTTAAATATTTTGGAAGAGTTTAAAAAACAATTAATTAAATCAAAACAATCTTATCAAATTGTTTTAAATAAACAACAAGAGATAAAAGATAATTTATCTTATATGAATAATGCAAAAAAAAATATCAATGAAATATTTAATAAGGTATATGATTATAAACTTTTACAATATATGATGACATTAGAGTTATATGAAAAAAACTTTTTACTTACAAAAGAAATTGATTTGCAAAAATTTGGAAGAATACATTTTAAAATGAGACGGTCAGTTAGGGGTTCTGAAAATTTTACTACAAATAAACCTATGCAAGTCAAAATTAATGAAGCCTTGATTGACTATAAATCAATGTTAACTATGATTGTAAAAAATCAAAAAGAGATAGATAGTTTACAAACATTACTCAATAACGAGTTTAACAAAACATCAAAAATATTGTTGAGCGTTAATGAGATAGTTCATACAGAAGTAGAGACGAAAAGTGAAAATTTACTTTATATCATTTTAACTATTGCATCGCTTATTGTTGCAATTGAATTTATCATTGTAATGCTTATCTCAAAAGAGATAGTAAAAAATATAAAAACTATACAAAATGGATTAAGAAGTTTTTTTGATGTTATAAATTATAAGTCTAATGATGCAGATGAATTGATCATAAATTCAAAAGATGAATTTAAAACAATTTCTTTAGAGATAAATGAAAATATTGTAAAAAGTGTTAAATTAATCAATCACAATAAAGAGGTGCTTGAAGAAGCAAATGATGTTTTACAAAAAGTAGCAAATGGTTTTTATGGATATAAAATACCACATCATAATAATGTATCGCCAGATGTGAAAGACTTAATTAAAAATGTAAATAAAATGTTAGATGAAACAAAACATAAATTTGATATTTTAAATAAAGCTTTGGAAGCTTATGGACGATACAATTTTGAATACACTGTTCCTAAAAAAAGTGAGACAGGACTATATGGTGATTTTGGTACATTGGTTGCTAGCACAAAACTTATAGGAAATAATGTATCTGAATTTTTAGCAGTAATTTTAAATACAGGTGATAAGTTAAATAATGATACATCTATTTTAAGTAAAAGTTCTATAGAGTTATCAAATGCTTCAAATTCACAAGCGGTCTCATTAGAAGAAACAGCAGCATCTTTAGAAGAGATAACAAAGAATATTCAAAATAATACTAATAATGTGAATACCATGTCTCAATATGCAAATGAGTTATCTCTTTCTGCCAATGAAGGTAAAGTTCTTTCAACTAAAACAGCAGAATCTATGGATGATATAAATATGCAAGTAGCTGCTATTAATGAAGCAACTTCTATAATAGATAGAATATCATTTCAAACAAATATATTAAGTCTAAATGCGGCAGTAGAAGCTGCAACTGCAGGTGAAGCTGGAAAAGGTTTCGCAGTAGTTGCTCAAGAGGTTAGAAATTTAGCCTCAAGATCAAAAGAAGCAGCTCAAGAGATAAAAGAACTTGTTTTAAAAGCAACAAAAACAACACAAAAAGGTAAAGAGATAGCAAATGAGATGAGTATAGGATATGAAAATCTCAACACACATGTTTCAAATACTATTAAGATAATAGATGATGTTTCATCTGCGAGTATCAAACAACAAGAAAGTATAGAACATATAAATAGTGCAATAGGTAGCCTAGATGAAAATACTCAAATTAATGCACAAAATGCACAGTATATTTCAGATCTATCTTCGTCAATCTCTACATTATCTGAAGAGTTAATAAATGCTTCTTCAAATGCAAAATTTAAAGAGAGTTTTAGAAAACAAGTATGTGATATAGATTTGGTGTATAAAACAGCAGAATTAAAAAATGGACATATTAATTTTAAAACAGAAAATTACGAAAAAGTTGGTACTTATGAACAATGGGATGTAAAAAATGAAAATTCTTGTGCAATGGGTCAATGGATATCTGAATGTGAAAGTAAACAGTTATTATATACCCAAACAAAAGAATGGGATGAGTTAAAACAATTACATTCAAATGTTCATAGTGAAGTTCAAAAATATATAGATAAAAATGCTCAAAGAGTATCAAATAGTGAGTTAAGAGTTATTGCAGCTGATGTCGAAAGTTATACTTTGTCTTTATTTGATAAACTTAATGAAATAAAGATAATAAATTGTGAGGCTTTGAATTAAGTTTTGATTAGTAAACTCAACTCAAAAAAATAACAAGGTTAAATAATGAAAAGTATGTCAATCGAAGAAGCACAAAAGGAGATGATACCTTTTTTAGAAAATATACAATCAGTTTTACTCTCGACAGTAGATAAAGATGCTGAGCCATTTGTTTCTTACTCTCCTTATGTTGAAGACGAAGAGGGGAATTTTTATGTTTTTATAAGTACTGCTGTAAATCACTCCCACAATATGAATGCAACAAAAAAAGCTCATATTATGTTTTTAGAAGATGAGAGTGTTACTGATCATATCTATGCAAGAAGAAGGATGTATTTTAGAGCAGATGCCGAAAAGTTTGAAGAAAATGATGAAAGAGCAGAAAAAATACATGATTTATTTAAAAAAAGATTTGGTGAAAAGGTGTCATTTTTTTCTATGATGAAAGATTCACGATTTTACAAACTCACTCCAAGAGATGGTAACTTTGTTTTAGGTTTTGGAGGAGCATATAAGATATCAGCTGATAGAAAAACTTTAAAAATAAATGATGGTGGTCATTCTCGTTCTCACTCTGAAGGTTTAAAAAAAGGGAAGTAATACCCCCTTAAGTAAAATCTTTAAAGATTTTCATATTTTTATACACTAAAATAAAAATAAGACATAAAATAGTAAAAAATAAAAGTATAGTATTTTCCCATCCATAGTTTAAATATATGTATGGGGGAAGAATAGAACCAACAGTTCCACCTATATAATAAAAAGCTAAATACATACCAGATGTTAAAGATTTCTGTGAACCTTTCAATGAGTTTGCAATTCGTGTGGCAACAGTATGAATGATAAACATCCCCACACAAAATAAAAAAACCATTCCAAACATAAAAGTTGGATTTGTAAAAAGAAAGAATATTGTTGAGATTGAAAATATCACGATACCAAAAAGTATAGTTCGTAACTCTTTTTGAAAAATATTGATGATTTTATGAATATATAAAGAGACAATTATTCCCATACCGTATCCCAAATATAATAATCCTAGTTGCGTTTCACTAGCATTAGGCATAACCTCTTTTACTTTAAATGGTAAGATATTAAGTAGACCTGCAAATACAAAAAATACACAAAACATCATAAGATAGATGATACAAAATCTTTTATCTTTTAAAATATGAACTATATCTAAAGCTTTTACTTTTGTTGTTTTTGATTCAGCATTATTAGAAATATTTTTTATAAAATAAAGACCGATTAAAAGTGCAAAACTCAAAGATAAAAATACAGCTCTCCATCCAAACTCAGTAGCGATATATCCCGACATAATTCTTCCAACAAGACCACCAAAAACAGTCGATGCTACATAAATAGACATATTAAATTTTGTATTTTCTTTATCAGATGCTAAGATACTCATGCATGCTGTTAAAATAGCAGGAATGATAATAGCTTCAATTGTTCGTATAAATAAAAACATCTCATAAGTTTTTGTAAAACTTAAAATCAAGTTAGTAATAAATAGTAAGAGTGAAGCAATGATGATAATTTTTTTGGCATTGGATTTTTCTAAGATATAACCATAAAAAATAGGAGCTATCGCTAAAAAAAGCATGATAACAGCCGTAAAAGAGGAAGCCTCTATAATAGATATATTAAACTCTTGTGCAAGTAGCGGTTGTAAGGGTTGTGTTGCATACATTACGGAAAATAATATAATGATAGTGTAAATAATAGTAAATAGTTCTTTTTTATTCATTGATTATTTTAGTACGAAATATATATGAAATAGTTTAAAGTCTAAAAAATCTCTTTATTTTTAATATACCTAGTTTCATACCACTATATCTCATAAGTTTAGCGAGTCTTTTCCATTGAGGTTTTTCATAGCATGGATTTGGGCATTTTCTACATCGTGGTTTGATTTCATGTGGACATTCTTCTAGGCGTTTAATCGAATAATTTATAAGCTCATTACATTCCTCACATAAATGAAACTCTACATCATAGTTTTCATTTTTATATTGCAAACTTCTAACACAACTATTTTGTTCTGTATGTTTATCTTTACAATATATAGTGAAAAAGTTGTTTAAAGTCTCAACTTCGCTTATAAATTTTTCGTTTGTCATTTTAAACTACTTTGATAACTTCTGGTATGTTTTTAAATATATTTTCAACTCGCTCTTGCCATAAAGTACCAAAAAGTTTTTTCTCTTCTGATGTAGCAATATTTTGCATGATTTTTTGCATAAGTGGTCCAGTTTGTGGATTTTGTTCTATTCTAGATGGATTGTAAATTAGTTCAACTATTTTACCAGTATCGAGTCTTTGTAGTTTTATACTTGAAGATATTTCAGCATTAAACTGCATAAGATCATGTCGTACAAAGTTTCCATTTAAACCTTTGAATCCTAAAGATTCAGTAGCCCCAGTAATATGACTCAATACATTTGCAATCACTCCAGCTACACCCTCACTAGAATCCTCACTAAATGATACAAAAATCTCACCTCTTATTGGTGTTTCCTCTTGATATAACTCTTTTAAACCAACTAAGGCCATGATATATGCACCACTAACTGTTGGACAACTATGACCTGCATTTTTAACTACATCTAAATAGCTAAATTCTACCATTCCATTTTCAAAAGTTCCTAAAAGATTTGAAAGAGGATCTTGTAGTTTAATCGTTTCTATTGTATTAAAAAATTCTGGATAATTCATTTTATTTTGCTCCTTCGCAATTTTTAGGTTTTTCTAATGGGAAAAACCAGTCTTTGATTATGAGTAAACTAGATATAAAAGCTAGAATATTCATGATATTATTATTGTTTAAATCTAAATACAAATAACTAATAGGTAGATATATAACTATAGGGTACTTTACAAAATAGAAAAAAAAGATTAATGTACCATATATTTTGTTCAAATTAGCTACCACTTAGTTTTTGTTTTACTTCATCTGTAGCCATCGTGATATTCCATGCTGGTTCCCATACTACTTCTACCTCTACATTTTGAACTTCTTTACACTCTCTTAAAACTGCTTCTTCAACCCACTGTACAATCATTTGGTGAAGTGGACAAGCTTTTGTTGAAAGTGTCATGATTACTTTTGCTTTGTAGTTTTCATCACAAGATGCATCATATATCAGTCCCATCTCTACAAGATTAAATCCAACTTCTGGGTCATTTACAGTTGATACTGCTTTAAATATTTCTTCCTTTGTTACCATGTTTTTTCCTTTTAATTTTAAGTATTTTAGTATTTAGTTTTATAATAAGAGTAACAAAGAGATTACGCGTGATTTAACGAGTAAGAGCTTTTTCTTAATGTAGATAGAATTTAAATAATAGATAAAAACTTATCAACTAATAAAGCTATCTCCTTTACTCTTAAATAAAACTATATACTGAATACCTCTATATCATTTAAAATTTATCATAAATAGTAAGTCTTTTAACATAAAAACAGAACCTACAAATAAAAAACTCACTGCTACTTTAAAAATCTCATTTGAACCAAACAATATCCCTAAAGCTCCTATGCTTACTCCAAGAGCTGTAAACATAAATTGAAACTTACTACTTTTCACTGGAACCATATCTGCTAACATAGGTACTTTTTGTTTCCCTATTAGTGGTGAAAATCTTTGATACCATACTAAGAAAGGTACAATTTTATATAGATGCCCATTGATTATAAATGTGATATATCCCAAAAATGCAACCCATCCTATAGTTAAAAGTAAACTCTGTGAAGGTGCAAAAATATATACTATCCCCATAATTAAAGTCACAAATAAACTAAAGTAAGAAAAAAGTAAAGATTTTAAATAGATATCTTTATCCATTCTTACTCGTGTTTTGAATATGATATATACTTGATAAAAGTATAAACATAAAGCTAATAGTGTTAAACTATATCCTGTATACTCTAAAATAATACTATTAAAAAGTGATGAGAACATCACAGAAACTACACCAAAACTTATCATATATAAAGCATAAGTAACAGGTTTCCATGAAAAACTATGTGATAGCCAAAACATAGGTAAAAGCACTAGACTCATACCCATAATTGTAACTCCTACATAACCAGCTAATACTAAATATATATGGGCTTTAAGTAGTGAAATAACATCTATATCAATTGTCCCTGCATATCCCAAAGCCATCAAGATACCAAAAATAAGACCTAAAAATAAAAAACTATTTGCAAGAACTACACTTACCATCACAAGATTGAGTTTTTTTACTTTGTTTATAGTTAAAAAAGTTTCTAAAACAAATATCATTAGAGCTATAAGTACGATGATACCACCATAAGGTAATAAAGCTGGGGAGTTTAAAAAACCATAACCCATCATAAGTGTCCCTATAAAAAGAAGTGGATATATTATGTAGTAGAGTTCTACTGCAAAATGTCCCACTTCAAGTACTACAGGTACAAGTTGTGCCATCGCTCCAAATATCACCATCATCACAAATCCAAGTAAAAAGATATGAACCCATGATAAAGTAGTATGATCCATACTACTCAAAGACTCTACATCAAAACCAAATAACAGTAGTGATGAAAATACAAAACTACACACACCTATAATAAAATAGGGTGCTATTAGTTTAAAAGGAGGTGCAAAGTCTTGAGATACTGCCATTAGTTAGAACAACCTGTCCCACCACAACCTGTGTCTTCAAAGTCTGTTTTTGCGTCACCTTCTGCTCGTTTTGTAAAAATTACTTTTGCATTTCCATCTTCTAATGCATCTAACTCAAAGTTAAAATCGTTTTCTATTTTTGGAAAAAGTCCCATAGGTGGTTTACTATTTATCATCACTAGTTTTTCTCCATCTTGGATAGCTTGTAATCCTGACATAGCATTTATCATAGGCTCTGGATGTCCACATCTACTACTATCAAACTGTAAAAATGTCACACCATTTTCTTCGTATTTAAAAAATGGTACTGTAGCACCCATCACATCGATTTGTTCTGCGTTTGCTGGTAAGTTATTCATTATAATTCCTTGTATTATTTTATATGTAAGAATTATAATGTAATGTTGGGAGGATTTTATTGATATGTGTCAATATTGAATCCGTATTGAAAGTTGCAGAGAATTTAGATTTAAATTCTAAACATTAAATGATGAAAATAAACATTTAAGATGAATGTTAAAATAAAGTGTATGAATTTAAGTTACCACTCCAATTCTTTATTTTCTTTTTCTATGTTTTGAAATACGAGACTTATTAAATTTATACTGTGCTTTTTTTAAGTATGTAATAATATCAATTGATATTAATTGCATTTTGGAAATTAGCTTTATTTGAGTATCAGATTCATTTTTGGCATATATTTCAAATTTCTCGATAAGAGTTACAAAATTATATTTATCTATAAAAGGATAAAGTTTAGTCGATTTTTCATCTTCTAAAAACCAATTTGATAGGATACAAATAATTAGTAATTCTGGGATAGAGTTTTTTGAGGCTGCAAAATGATAATTAATTCTTTTTGCCATAGTATCATTGTACATAATTAATGGCTCTTCGTATTTCAACTGTCGTCTTAATGTAGTATTTATTGAATCTTTTTTTGCATCTTGCATTAACCCAATAAGATAATCAACATTGACTACATTCTTTTTCAAATCAGATAATAGATGGCGTAAATTATCATATACATAATTTGTATTTTCTTTTGTACCTAATAAAGGAAGATTATTTTGATCCTCTAAATTATCAAAAATTCGTTCTAAAGCTGTTCTCGTAAACACAAGTATAGCTTCTGTTTTAACACCACCTAGAAGATTTGATTTGATTCTATTTTCACAATAATTATCAATTACTACTTTTTCTTTCATTTTTATTGACATAGCAGTTACTCCTATATATTTTCATCATTAAATATTACAATAAGATTGTATTCATAAATTATCAAGTTTGAAAGGTAATAATTTTTGACATTTTCTTGACAAAACTAATATATTATAAATAAAGTATTTAAGCCCATAATTGTAAATCAGGTATATAAGATACAGCCATTATTATGTCAGTCTTAGAAACAATACCAACGAGGAAACCATTTTTATCTACTACAGGAATAGCATCAATTTTATTTTTTATCATTACCTGAGCAACTCTTCTAATATCTGATATTGGATCTGTTGTAATAAAATCTTCTAGATTAATATCATTTAGTTGCTTATTTAAAATTAACTTCCCATTATCAAAATCTTCTATTAATAAATTTAATATAGTTTTTTTATTAATTATATTAACAATTTTATTTGAGTTTGTCACTATTGGTAGTTGCGATATTTGTTTTTCTTTTAAAAGTGTATATGCTTCCTTTAGAGAACTATTTAGATTGATAGTTATGCAATTTTTTGTCATAATATCAGCAACATGGTAAATAATCTGATTTGTATCCATATTAGCAATTTTTTTATAACTTAAAATTGATTCATTATCATATTTTTTATTTTTATTTCTATCTATAGAATGATATATTTCATCATCTGGTTTATGTCTAGATTCAGCTGATTTATCAACATTATGAAGATTATATAAATTATCTGATGTACTTCTAAACTGAACACTTCCATTATTATAAACTGTAAACATTTCAGATTCCTTTTATTGTATATTTACAATTGTATTAAATAATTGTAAGTTATGGTATGTAGTATAATTTGACATATTCTTGACAATGAATTTAAACTACAAATTATATTAAATTCTAAAATACAAAAGTATAAAGTGAAAAATAAAGTTTTATTTGTATTATTTAAAGAGTATAGTAAAAATATTGTAAGGTTTTTTATACATATAATCTAATTTGAAATCATGTAACTTAGTAATTTTATTAACAATATTGAGTCCAAGTCCATGTCCTGATTGTTGATTTGGTTCCCTTGTAAAAGGTTGAATATAATAAATAAAATCATTAGAAAGCTCATCTGCAATATTTTTAATATATATTGTTTGATTTGAGGTATCTATTTTAATTGGATAAACTCTTGAGTATTTTATAGCATTATCAATTAGATTTTTAAGTGCCATAGTAAGGTAATATAAATCACCTTCAATATCAAAATCATTCCCAATGTTTAGTGAAACTTTTGATTCATCATCAATAGAAAGTTTTGATAAAGCCTCTAAAATTAAAGTACTTACTTTAAATTTTGATATAGTTAATGTAACAAAATTAAGTTTTTCTCTTTGTAAAAGTATACTAGTGAGTTCTTCCATATCGCAAAAAATATTATTAATGCTTTCAACTACATGATCAGATTTTTCATGTTTAAATTTTTCGAGTAAAAACTTTCCTTTTGTTATTGGAGTTTTCAGTTCATGACTAATATTTCTAAGTAGTTCCTCTCTTGCCCGAATAATATCATCTTGCTTTTCTATGTAAGAGTTAAGATTTTTTGTAATTTCACTTAATTCATTATTTTTATCAATATCAACTTTGATTGTATTCTCATCATTACTTAATAATTGTAAAACTCCATTATTTAACTTATCAAGCATAACTTTTATCTCTCTAATTAGTTTAGATGAAATAATAAAAGATAATAAAAAAGATATTAAAAGTAATACTATAAGTTCCAATTTTATTTTATTTATGAATTGATCTTTTTCTTTTTCAGTTTCATTGAGCTTATTTTGTAAAACGGTAATTTTTCTAATTAGCTCTTGATTTAGTGTTTCACTAATTTTTTCAAAAGAGAGATTAAAAGTATGAAAAAATATCTCTGGTTTATTATTAATAGTTAGTTCATATAAATCTTTTTTGATAAGTTCTTCTATCCTTTTAAAATGCATAAAGATTAATTTTATATCATTTTTTTCTTTTTGTAATTCTGAATATTTAACAACATCTTTTTTATTATTATTTAGATTTTCAAATAAAACAATAGCTTTTTTAAACCGTTCTGTTACAATTTTTGGTTTGTCTTTATCTGTGATAATATCCAAAACAATCCACGCAAAGGCATTGTTATATTCCTTTAACTTTTCAACTCTTCTAATTTGGTCATATCTATTATTTTGATTAATGTGTATTGAATTTAAATTGTAAGTAGAATAAAAAAAGACACCGACAATAAATATGATAATAAGTAGAATTAGTAAAAATGATATGTATAATCTTCTTTTAATTGTCATTTATGAATTTATATCCTATACCCCATATAGATTTGATAAATTTAGGTTCTTTTGAATTATCATCAATTTTAAATCTGATATTACTAATATGCATATCAATGGTTCTATTTTTAGTGTCTTTTTTGAGTGTCGTCTGGTTGATTATACTTTCTCGTGAAATTACTTTATTTATATTGCTTATAAATAAAAAAAATATTTCTGATTCTATTTTTGTAAATTCAATCTCTTCATTATCTAATAAAACTCGTTTTTCTTTTTTATCTATAGTGATATTATTGATTTTTAATGAAGATGTACAAGTATACTTTTTTAAAGTAGATTCAATACGAAGTACTAATTCTCTAGGTTCATAAGGTTTTGACAAATAGTCATCTGCACCTAACTCAAATCCATATATTTTATTACCAATATCGTCACGAGCAGTTGATATGATTATTGGAATATCTCGTATCTCTTTTAATTTTTTAAATAAATCAAATCCGTCCATACCTGGAAGCCCTAAATCTAAAATCGCAATTGAATATTTTGAATAGTTGACAGTAAATTCATTCAAAGCATCCATAGGATGAGTAAATACAGTACACTCGTAATTATAATCCGTTAAAAAATCATTAATTAAATTTTGTAAATCCAAATCATCTTCTACTAATAAAATTTTTTTATTTTCCAATTTCATCCTTTTTATTTTTAGAAACCATTCTTAACCAGAAATAACCAAATAAACCAGCAAATAAAGAAGCAGCTAAGATACCCACTTTAGCTTGAAAAATAAGTTCAGGCGTATTTATAAAAGCAAGATCAGCAACA
>Ga0193955_1000494_pt1 | contig 22078 bp, 19 predicted proteins | sample BB_6_MG_FD_140343 | JGI IMG/M metagenome (GOLD analysis project Ga0193955, IMG submission 140343) | Microbial mat bacterial communities from the Broadkill River, Lewes, Delaware, United States - BB_6_MG | ecosystem: Environmental > Aquatic > Freshwater > River > Microbial mats | place: USA... | reverse complement strand
TCAACCAGTTTGATTCTTAATTTTTCACTCATAATTAGGTTGTTTTCTACTTTGATATCTTCCAGTTTAATAGTTGACTTTGGAAATTCTTCTTTCAACTTTTTGTATAATGTTCTTGCGCGTAAAGTATTAATAGTATCTTCAGAAGGAGAACTATTAACTTTAATATTTAGTTTTTCTTTTATATCATTAATATCTAATTCTATCTCTATAAAAGTAGACAGTTCTGTAAAAAATTCACTTGGATTATTTTTTAAATCTTCATATTTTAAAATACAGATGTTTTCTGAACCAAAAAAATCTGTATAAATATTTATAATCTCATCATAATAAAAGTCAGGCAAATAAATAGGCTTTCTTTTATAAAAAACCATTGGTGTTCTTGTTATATCAATAGAGTTACTTAATTTACTAGTAATATTACCTTGACTTACATTATATTTATAAAATGAAAGTATAGCATCAATTGGTTCTCTCAGCACTAAAAGTATTTTAGCATCATCAAATATATTTTTAATTCTTTTTGCTTGAGAAAAAATCTCCCCACCAGGTCTAGTAAATGTTTCCGATGAAATCAAATTAATTTTTTCTTCATCTAATAAATTTAATATTTCTCTACTAATATCTTTTTGTTCTTTATTAAATATATAATCATCAAGATAATGTAGATTAATCAACCATTTTTGATATTCCCCTGTTTTTTTACCAAGATAGTTTATATTGCTAATTTTATTAAATATTTCATCTTGCAAAAAAGTACTCCCTGTTTTGCCAAGTCCTATATGAACAATAGTTTTCATAGTTTCTCCAATTCAAAAGAAAAATAACAATTTTTCTTGTCTATAATAATAAATTCATTTGAAAAGACAATATAAAATATTAATAAAAATGGGAAAAGTAAAAGCATATAAGTTACTTTCAATATCGTTCTTAACCACAAAGGAAAATAGTTAAAAATTATAACCAATTTTTTTAAAAAAGGTCGAGTTTGAATATCATAAAATTTCCAAGCAGTTGCACTTAATCCAGAATATGAAAGATTAACCTTTAATCCTTTTGATTTAAAATACACAATCCATTCATCTTTTGTTTTTGATAACCTTATTAGCTCATTAAATCTTCCATTATCTAATTGATTAAAATAGTTGGCTATCTTCTCATTACTTATTGTATTTGCAATTTTATGGCATAAAAATGATTCTTTAAATTCTGAATTATATAATAAAATTAAAATCTTCCCCTTTTTTTTTAAGATTCTTATTGACTCATTTAAAGCTATATCATGGTCTTTTAGCCCATGTGGTGTATAGTAAAATATTTTTTCTACGCTTTCATTATTTAAAGGTAAATTTTCATATAAAGATTGTTTAGCATTCTTGGAAAATCCTATCTCTTTTATTTTCTTTACATGATTTTCTTTTGCATCAATTGATAATATTATATTTGGGTAAGATAATTTTGTTAATCCATTTATTTGTCCATCAATATGGGTATCAAATATATCTTTTTTAGATAAGTCTGTATCTAAATACCTATCATACCAAAGAGGAAACTTGCCTCCATGCATAACATAACTGAATTCACCATCTCCAGAACCTAGTTCAACTATATTACCATCCCAATTTAAACTATACAGTATACTGGAAGTTAATGTATCATTTATAGCATCAAAAGGCTTTAAAAAATAAAGACTTAAGTATTGCCAAAGTCTTGTTAATATAAATATTGTTTTCCTAAAAATCATCAAAGCAACTTATTAAATAATGTATCATTGAATATTTCAATCTACTATTTCTTTAAAATAATATAATTATTCAAAATGACACCATCTAAACCACTGTTTTCTAAAACACAAGCGGCTTCTTTTGGTGTATTGACTATAGGGTAACCGTGAAGATTAAAACTAGTATTAAGAAGTGCACCTCTTCTTGTAATTTTTTCAAATTCTTCCATAATTTCATACATGCTTGGATTTAAATTTTTTGATAACATTTCTGGTCTTGCACTTTTATCAGCTGGATGACATGCCGCTGGCATAGCTTCATATCCTTCATTTGTAGTATCAAATCCAATAGTCATATATTCTGAATTTAAATTCTTAGGATTTACTAAATACTTATGAACATATTTATCCATAATAATTGGAGCAAATGGCATCCAAAAATCCCTATTTTTTATCATACTATTGATAATTTCTTTTACTCTTAAATCTTTTGGATCAGCCAATAAAGATCTATTACCTAATGATCTTTGCCCAAACTCCATTCTATCCGCACATCTAGCTAATACTTTACCTGAAGCTAAATATTGAGCTACATCTTTACTTGTAAAACTATCTGTAATAATATATTTTGATTTATCCAGCTCTTCTATAACTCGCTTTTCTTCTTCATATGTAGCTTTTGGACCCAAATAAAGATTTTTTATAGGATATATATCTTTACTACTCCAATTATCTGTCATATCTTCAGCCAAACAAATACCAGCACTTATAGCCATTGACTCATCACTAGCACTTCCTCCTACAAATATATCTTCAACTTCTGGTAGTTTTGCAATTTCTCCCATAGCTTTGATATTCATAGCTACTCCACCTGATAAAATAACTTTCTGAATTCCAAATTGATTAATTGCATTTTTTACCCATGTTGTTAATAAGTTTTCTACCCATGTTTGTAGTCCCCAAGCAACATTATCAAATCTAATGCCTTCTAGTTTTTCTTTAAAATAATAATAACTATCAGTAGGTTTTTCTTTCCATTTAAATTCAATTCCATCTACATATAAAGTTTTATTAAATATATCTAAAGCTTCTTGTCCATATTTAGCTTTCCCATAAGGAGCTAATCCCATCACTTTAAATTCATGTTCATTTGGTTTCATGCCTAAATGTAAAGTCATATATCTATAAATTCTACCTATGTTTGCATCGCCTGTTTCATACACTCGTTTATATTTACCATTTTCGTCATAAATACCAATAGTAGCATTTAGTCCATCGCCCATACCATCTATTGTAAAAGACAGTACTTTTTCACCTCTAAAAGGAGATGCATAATAAGAATAATGAGAGTGACATCGATGATGTTCTATTCTTTTAACTTTATCTCTATTAATTTTTAAAAAATCTGCTACAATCTTCTCTCTGTCTTGCGTGAAGTTTTCATTTCTAGCATCATTATTAATATTTTCTTTCCAATATTCACTAGGATACGATTCTAAATCAATTTTATCTGAGAATATCTCTATTTTTGATAGTTTTTTATTGTCTTTAAACTGTGGATACCAATACTGTTGTTGCTCTCTTAAATAGTCTTTAATACTCCATTTTGCTTCTCTTAGAACTGTAAAATCAAATCCTTGTATATACGATGCGATAGCTACTCCATCCAAATCATTAGCAGTTAACTGTGCTTCAGAAAGACAATAGTTAATTGCATTTTGTGGAAAAGCATCATCATTTTTAATTCTAGTAAATCTTTCTTCATGTGTAGATGCTATTACTTTACCATTAATATAGATTGAAGCACTAGAGTTAATTCCCCAATATAAAGATAAAATTTTGATATTACTCTCCTACTTTTTGTTTTCTATTTATATAGTTTTCAATTATTATTTCTCTACCATTAACAATAGCAGATTCATTTGCTTCGGTCGCTCTTGGATAAAAACATTTTCTACACATCTCTAACTCTTTAAAGCCATTTTCTTTTTTGTGAAGTTCTCTAACATCATTTAAAATTTTACCATGCCAAATTTCGTGAATAGTTTGAGTATGAGAGTTACCAATTGAGTGTTTACCAAATTCATCACTATTACACATATAGGCTAATCCATTTGAACCTATAAATACTCTTTCATATAATTGTGGACAAGAAAAGTTTTTTTCATAAATTATATCCTCATCTTTCCCTAAGTAGTCTATAATTGGATTGAAAGCAACCATATCAGTAATTGGAGCAAATGTATTATAGTATTCTTCTGGATATTCTCGAATTGCAGGCCAAATTGTTTGTATCTTAATAACAGGTTTTTGTAAATCGTGGTCTCTCTTATACTTAGCTATTTGTTGAATTTTTTTTAGAGTTTCTTCATACTTTAATGGTTTGCGTATTATATTGTATGTTTCTCTTAATCCATCTGCTGATATACTAATCCAATCAGCCCCTGCATTAACTAATTCTTTAAAAAAATCTAAATCTAATTTAGCTGCATTTGTTAAAAAAGAGACCTCTTTAATTCCTTTTGATTTTGCGTACTTTATCGCTTCAATGAAATTTTTGTGTAAGGTCGACTCCCCTCTCCAGCTAAGACGAAGTGCATAAACTTTTCCTGCAATCTCATCTATGATTTTTTTATAGAGTTCAAAATCCATAAACATCGTTTTAACATTTTCTTTAAATTCATCTGTGATTGTATAACACATGGGACATTTTAAATTACATGCGGAAGCTAACTCTATATCTACTTGAGGGGGGTAATTTCGGATAACATTCTTTTGAGGTAAATTGTCCCAATCATATCTGTATTTTTCATATTCATCTTTATCCCAACCAACAGCCATCTTTTCTTTAAATAGTTGAATTCTTTCATCCGTATCTAATTCAAAATGTCCCTTATTGACAGGTATATATTTCTTTTTATTAGGCTTCATCTATACTCTTAGTTTTATTTCATAGTAAGGTTTCATCTCTCCACCAAAGCTTAACTTAAACCAACCACGAGCAGGTGAATTTATACCTTCCATATCAACCTCTTTAATATTATATTCATTTGCTAACTTAATAAATCCATCCCAAAAACAGATTGTACCTTTGTATGTTTCTATACTATTTGGGTTGCCTGCTCCAAAAAGATAATATGCTCTATATTTATCCAAAGAAAACACAGTAATATATATAATTTTACCTGTATTGTTTTTAGTGGCTAACATAATTGCATTTCTAGATTCAACAGTTTTTTTTATAATATTTGACATGTTATCTAATTTTTGTTTAGTTACTTCTTCATCTTGTTTTGCCATTAAATCTTTATAAAATTCGATAAATAACTCTATATTCAGTTCCTCAAGTGTTGTAGATTTTTCTTTTCTTGCTTTTCTAATATTTCTTTGTCTTAATGTCTCTAACTCTTTGAAAATTATTGTTTCTTCTTCATTTGTAATATCTTTTAATTCGGAGATATTTATGTAGCTTGTGTATCTTAAATCTAAAGAAAACAATTCATTTGGTCTGTTTGAACCATAGTTATACCAAAGAAATGGTCTCATATCCTCAATGTGAGGTGCTAGCGAGATCTCGATTTTTTCATATTTAGTGGTGATGTATCTAATAATAAGCTCACTTATCTCAAATCTTTCTGATCTTGCTTTTACCTCTTTTTGATATATGTCATATTGGAATAAAATACCTGAATATATTACAAGTTCATCTAAAATAATATCTTTTTCATCATCGGATAATAGTAAGCAAAATGCTGCTTTTATCTCAATACCTTTTTTTACAAAAAATATTCTATATTTACCACCAAAAGATTGTAAATAAATTGAACTTACAAACATCGTATATTGTAAAGAAGTTTGCGCAAAATTATCCCAAAGAACTAAATCATTCACTTCTTCAATTGAAAATTTACTATTCATTTATTCTCTCTATTATTTGTGCCTTTTCTAGTTTTTTGGCTTCATTATAAACTAAACCAATATCTACTTTCAACTTTTTACTTATCTCATATAAACTGATGGTTCCATCCATATAAAACAAACTCCAAAGTATTATATCTAAGGTAGATAGATCACTATTAGGTAAAAAATTTCCACCTGTTTTTGGATATAATCCATGCTTGCTTAACATAATTTCACAATTTGGTTGAAGATTTTTATATGTAATGTTTTTATCCATTTTATTTATAAGTTGCAAGTACAAATCTAAAGTTTTATTTAAGTTTTCGGGCTTTACAAAATCTAAGTTATCTAAACTTGTATGATATCCTTTGTACTCATAATATTTATCTTTTGATATTGTAGTGCAGTTGACTTTAAAGCCCTGAGAAGAGTATTGCCGTTCATCACTCCCATGTATATCAAAAGGATAAGTCAAAAAATTTAAGTTATTTTCATTAAAAACATCTTCTACCATAGAGTTGATAAAATTGTCTTTATCCCATGATTGCTTATACCCAAAGTCTCCCAGTCCTCCACATGTAGTAATAACTAATCCGGTGTCTATTTTTTTAATAGATTTTTCATTATTTGCACAATATGTTATAGCACCTATTGTTTCTGGTACAAATATTATTCTATAACTATATTCCAAACTATTTTGTTTTTTTAATAATTCTCGTCCTAACATAGCCGTAATTATTACACCACTTAAACTATCATTTGCCATAGATGGATGACATATATAACATGATAATAAATATTCTTTTCTACTTTGACCTTTTATTAAAAGTTCTCCGATAGATAAGCTACCATCTTTTATCTCGCTATCTATAAATACCTCATAGTCTTCATCTTTGCTAAATAATTCTTTATATTGATTATATGTTACACAAAATCCCCAAGACTCATTATAATAACTTGTACGATAAGGGATTGCATCAGGTAAATTTTCTAAATAATGTAAATGAGGTTTTAATTCATTTAAACTTATATTTTTATGTACAGGAGTACTGTAGTTAACTATGTGTAAATTAGAAATCTGAAAATCTACAATTTTATCACCTTTTGAGTTTTTAATCCAAGCATTTTTTATATTCCACTCTTTTGGGATAGTCCAATCATATACTTTTTGACCACTTGAATACTCCAAAATCTTTAAAGGAATTAATTTTTGTAATATTTTTAAAGTTTCTCTATTCCCATCACCTGTAATACTTCTTATGATAGGAAATAATCTTTCTAAATAAGAATTCAATTCATTTTTATAATTAAGCATTTCCTATCATCCATTTTATTTTTTAGTGTTTAACTTTTTTAACATAATTCTAACATGTTTATTTTTAGAGTAATGATTACCTACTATTTTTTCCGCAAACTCATATGTTGAACTTGCATGTACTACATCAAAATGCTTTTTAAAATAATTAATAATTGAGAGTGCATCAGGAAAGCTCTCTTTCCCATAAAAATTTTCTAAATCAGGGATAGAGTTTGTAATATATATATAACCATTTTCCTCTAATATCTTCTCTATGTTATCTTTAAATAAATCAATATCCTCAATGATAAACCAAAATAAAGCCTTAATATATAAAAAATCAAATTTATTTTTAAATTTATTTAAATCATCTTTTAATATATCAACTACTTCAAAATCAATATTATCAAATAATGTTGTTGCTTTCTCTATTGCTGTTTGAGAAATATCAAATCCTCTTACCTGACAATCTTCTTCTGTAAAAATTTCTGTTTTTAATCTATTTGTTATATATCCATAACCACAAGCAATTTCACAAATATTTTTAAATTTTTGTTGTTGATTGTAATGTTTTATAATGGATAAATCAATATCTGTAAATAGTGCAAAAGCTGTTTTATCTTGATGCCAAGGAATCTCTTCCGCATTTTGATACATCTCTTCAAATTCACCTATTAACTGTCCATCCTTAATTGCATAATCACCGTACTTTTTACTTTTCATTTTTTCTTCCTTCTTTTATTATTCAAACATATTCCATTTTAAAACAGTATCTTCTTTTATGTTTTTTATCGATTTTTGTCCTATAATTGTATCTATAAATTTTGGACTTATGCCGTGTGCAGGTCTTTTAAAAGTAAGGTCTTCTTTTTCAATAACTTTACCTTGTGGTATATTTTTTAGTGCAACTAAGCTTCTTCTAGCTTCCCGTCTTGATATATCTTCAATCTCAAGTGCCTCTACTTTAAAACTACCTAATATTTCAAAAGTTTTTTTAAGGTTTGTTCTAAACTGTTTTAAATCTTCTTTATCCATTGCATGGTAGTGGTCATTCCCAGGAAGTGTTTTGTCATGAGTAAAGTGTTTTTCAATTACTACACTTCCAAGCATAGTAGCCATCTCACAAACTTTCATATCTTGAGGGAGTGTATGATCACTATAACCTATAATCTTATCTGGAAATCTTGTTTTAAGATCTAGAATCATCCCTAAGTTTGCATTTTTGTCTAATGTTGGGTAGTTTAGTACACAATGAAGAAGAGTTAGTGGGTTACCTTTCTTTTCTATCCAGCTTACAGCTTCTGTAATTTCACTAAGACTACTAGCTCCTGTTGAAAGTATTATTGGTTTCTTAAAATTACATATAAACTCAATAAATGGTTTATTGGTAAGGTCACTTGAAGATATTTTAAATACATCCATTATCTCATTTAAAAAGGTAGCTGATTCTATATCAAATGGTGTACTCATAAACTCAATACCCACAGAATCACAATAAGTTTTAAGTTCTTGCATTTCATCAATCCAAAAACCCTGATGCTTCATGAATAGTTGATGTTGAGATTTTGTAGGCTCTTTTGTGATATCCCAGTATGCGGGGGAGTCTTTTGACGCAATCGTATCTGCTTTGTATGTTTGAAACTTTACAGCATCTGCTCCACCATCTTTTGCTTCATCAACTAATCGCTTTGCTAATTCCATACTACCCTCATAGTTAACACCTATCTCTGCTATTACATAGGGATTATATAGTTTATTTTCGTATGGATTTATACTATTAAGTAACTTTTTTAATTTCATTTTTTATCTCCAAATATTTCTATAAGCTCTTTTGAACTAACATCTATTGTAAAGTCTTTCATTGAGAGCTTATAGTAGTCATCAAATGTATCTATGTCAAATTTCAAGTTAGGATGGTGTAACTGGGTATCAATAGGGTTAAATGTTTTAATGTTGTATTTTTCACTATGCTCCCAAATATAGGATAAACAATGCTCTTTGTGATATTGTGAAGTTACAGTTTCATTCATAAATTTAAGTAAATTAAAAGAGATGATTTCTGCACCTAATCCATCAGGATATAAGTTATTTTTAGGAATATGGTTATACGCATAATCACATGAATGAGTATTATAAAATTCTATTAGATTATCTATTTCTATCCCATCTATCAAAGGATTATCGGCACATATTCTAACAATTTGTGAAGGCTTCTCATTTTTAACAGATTCATAAAAACGATTTAGTACATTACTTTCACTACCTCTAAAGACTTTTACACCCATCTTAATAATATATTTAGCTAGCACATCATTGTCTTCACTTATAGGTATGGCTACAATGATATCATCTAGAAGTTTTGACTTTTGAACTCTTTTTACAACCCATTCAATAATCGGTTTACCATGAAGTGATAACATCATCTTGTAAGGTAGTCTAGTAGATCCAAGTCTTGCTTGTATAATTGCAGTAGTTTTCATTTACAACAACTCCAATATCTTTTTTACTACTTTTTGTTTATTTTGTCCAAAATCATACTTTTTAATATTCATAAATAGAAGTTCTCTATAGTCTTTATCATCAACTAATTTTTCAAATTTATCTTTTATTTGCTGAGATGTTTTTTCATTTACAATTCCTAAATTTATAAAACCTTTATCTAAAGAAGCAAAAGTATGTGTAGCTTCTCTTTCATGATGAGATAGTACAATAGAAGGTACATTCATATTTGCAAGCTCATAAACTGTTCTTCCATTTGAAGATATTGCAAGTTGAGTCTTTTCCATAACCTTCGATATAACTCCACTTGCATAGGTTAATTCTAAATTTTGATATTTACATTTTTTTATATAATTCTCTAGCTCATTCTTATATTCATAAGCAGCACCACAAACAATATTTATTTTTAAACATAAGTTTTCACAAGTTTCTATAATAGATTTTAATGCTAATAATGTTAGATTACTTTGATCTGTTCCACCAAAAGTGATAAGTATTTCTTTTATATCATCTACCATTTTATGAGGTATTGCATCATCAAACTCATCCCGTAAAGCCAAATATTCATATCCCCAGAGATAATGATCACCCAAACATTGTGGAATATCATAAAGCTCATTAAATACTATATCAGCATACTTTGAACCATTCCCTAAATCTTCAAAATTTACTACTTGAATATTCTGTTTTTTTAAAGTTTTGATATAACTTTCATCTGTATTTAAAATATCGTTTATTACTAAATGTGGTTTTAACTCTAATATTTTTTGTAAGGTATCTTTAGTTGATATTACTTTGTAGTCCATGGATGCAATTTTTTCAACAGCAATTTCATATTTTTCATCACAAATAAATATAACTTCATGATCAGTTATCTCATGAGCTAAAGCTAATGAGTGGTAGATATGACCCATACCAATTTCTATACTACCAATTACATTAAAAATTATTCTTTTTCTTTGCAGTACTTTTTCACATACCCACCAATCTTGATAAGATTCGATTTCGATAGATTTTTCCAAATTTATTATAAAAGGTTTATATTTTTTATTATTTACATATAATTTAGAAAAAATATGAAATGCTTTAATTTCCTCATAATATTCATTAGTATTTATATCTTGAAGAGTTTCATTTTCTAATTGCAGAATTTTTTTTTGCTCCTTTTTAACTGATGTTAAAATAAATTCTTCATCTTCTTGAAATGTCTTATAAGCTTTTATTAATATTGAGCTATCTACTAATGGTGTATTTGCTCTGTACAATAAAATGTTATCGTAAGATTTCATTTTTACTATTTCAGTAATATTTTCAATAATGTTTTCAGAATTCAACTTTAATGAATTATTTTTATAAGCTTCTATATTATTTCTCTCACATATTACAAGAATTTCTTCTGAATCTGTAACCACAAATATATTATTACTTTTAGTTAATTCTTTTGCTGTATTAATTGCTCTTTGTATTAAAGTAATACCATCTAATTTTTTAATAAGTTGATCTGGTATAACTGAATTTTTCTTTATAGCCGGGATAACAACAAGTAAATTATCCATAATTAAATCTCTTTTAACACTTCAATAGTAGATTCTAGCATATATTTAAAATCTTGATTACTCATCATATGATGAAAAGGGAAAGATACCATATTATCAAAAAAATCATCAGCATTTGGACAGTTTGCATCCCCATATCCTAATTTTCTATAAAAATCATATCTATTTAAAGGATAATATTGAACAACACATTGTATAAGTTTCTCTTCACTCATTTTTTTTAGAAATGCATCTCTTTTGTTTTCTTTCACATAGGCTACTAAAAGATGATAATTGTGCCTAATTGAATTTTCTTTATGAAACTCCAATAAATCATATTTTTCTAAAGAGCTAATAAACTGTGTAGCTCTCTCTCTTTTTTCTTGATTTATACTGTCAAGTCTATCTAGTAGTTTAGTCCCCAGTGCACACTCCACTTCACCTAAACAGTAGTTATTTGGCATTAAGTTTTGTCCATTAAGTTGTGGTAAATCAACATTTCCCATCGCTGGAGTCCAATAGTTCAGTCGTTCTATTTCCCAGCCACAGTGACCATTATGTCTAAGCATGGGAATTATATCAGCATATTTTTTATCTTTTACTACAAGCATTCCCCCTTCACCAAGTGTTGTGATATTTTTATGTGAATGAAAAGAAAAAATTCCAAAGTTTCCAAATGTTCCAGCTTTCCTTCCATTAATTTCTGTTCCCATAGCTTGTGCAACATCTTCAACTAAAAAGATATTATTTTCTTTTGCAAATTGAGCTATTTTTTCAATATCTGGAATAATAAAGCCATAGAGATGTACAACAATAATAGCTTTTGTTTTTGAAGTAACACATTTTTTAATATTATCCAAAGTAACTACTCTTAACTTTTTATCTATATCTGCCCAAATAGGTTTTGCACCTTTTTTTACAAAAGGATATGCTGAAGCTGTAAAGGTATGAGAAGGACATATGAACTCATCACCATCTTTAAACTGACAAAGTTGTGCTGATAACTCTAAAGCTGCAGTAGCATTATTTACAGCAAAACAATACTCGTTTTCTATTTTTATATAAGATGAAAATTTTTCTTGAAACTCATGTTGATATTTCCCTTGCGTTAAAGGTACAGCATTTTCAATAGCATCTAAAATAACATCTTTTTCTTCTTGGATATATCTGTGTGCTCTGCCACTAAAAGGTATTTTAAAAATCATTCTTTACATCCTTTTAAATATGTCAGTTACTTTTTCAAGAGTTAGTATATTTTTAAACTTGTCACCTAATGCATTAGAAAGTGGTTTTTCATGAATAATTGTTGAATTATAAAGAGCTTTATATTTATCTTCATTTAAGTTTGCTGCAATACCTTTAGGTATTGTTATATCTTGTTTAGATGCCATCAAATTAAATTCTTCAAACTCTTTAGGATAAAACTCTTCCATACCATTCATAGTTATACAGTTTCCTATACAATGATGTGTATTTAAAACTACACTAAGCCCAGCAGAAAAGGGATGTACAATACCTACAAAACTGTTTGCAATAGCACAGCCACCAAGGTATGAAGCTACCATTAGTTTTTCTCTATTCTCATCACTCATCATATTTTCACTTAAAAAAACTTCTCTACAAAGAGCAATTGCTTGATGTGAAAAAGCATCACCAATGGCATTTCTAAATTCACCATTTAAAGATTCTATACAATGTAAATATGTATCCATTCCAGTATAAAAATATTGTTCTCTTGGAACAGTTTTTGTTAAATCAGGATCAAGAATAAGTTGATCAAAAAGTGTAAAGTCACTATTCATACCTAATTTCAAACCACTCTTTTCATTTGTCATAACACAAGTACGACTAGCCTCAGCACCAGTTCCTGACAATGTAGGGATACCTATCTTATAAATTCCTGGATTTTTTACTAAATCCCATCCCTGATAATCTTCTGCATTACCCTCATTTGTAAGAAGATTAGCAACTGCTTTCCCTGTATCTAAAGTAATACCTCCACCTATAGCAATTATTGCTTGGGGAGTATTTTTCTTTTTTTCTTTTAAGATATCTCTATATTTATTTATATATTGTGTTTTAGGTTCATTTTTCGTTTCTACATAAAAAATCTCATCATTATCCTCAATAGGAAGATTCTTTATCAAGTTATTATTCTTAAAATATTCATCAATATAATATATGACATAGTTATCGGCGTTTTTATACTCTTTTAAAATAGTTTTTAAGTTTTTAATACTACCTTTACCAAATAGATAATGAAGTATATTTTTGGAGTTTTTCATAATTCAAATATTCCTTCTTTAAAACTTTTTAGACTTTTTATTTTTAACTTATTTATCAATTTTTTATTGTCACATACCGATTCTAGTATATCACCATTTTTTGATTCTTCATATTGAGGAAGAAGAGATTTTTGATATTTTTTATTAATAGTCTGGAAAATATTATTAATAGTAGTTTTTATACCAGTTCCAACACAAAAAAGTTCATGGGAAATATTTTCTAATTGCATAGCCTTAATATTTATGGTTACAACATCCTTCACATTAATAAAGTCTCTGTATTGTTCCCCTGTACCATATATAAATGGAATTTCATTCTTTTTTATTTTATTATCAAAGTTTGAAATTACTCCACTATAATTATTAGCAATACTTTGTCTTGGACCATAAACATTGAAGTATCTTAAGCTTATTGTTTCTATCCCATAAAGCTCACTATAGAGTTTCATATAGTATTCTCCGATAAGTTTATCACAACCATATGGAGAGATAGGAGAAACAGGAGAATTTTCATTTTGAGGGAGGGTCTTTTCATTTCCATAAACAGCCGCACTACTAGAGAAGACAATTCTTTGTACATTATTTATTCTAGCAGATTCTAAAATATTTAATGTTCCTTTAACATTTACATCATGGGATAAAAGTGGATTGTTAATAGATTCTTGAACAGACACTAATGAAGCTAAATGATAAATCTTTTTTATTTGATAAGATTTTATAGTTTTATCTATTTGATCAAAGTTTCGTATATCATTTTCTATAAAATGAAAATTATTATTGATATCAAGAGATTTAAGATATTTAATATTATCTACCGTACCAGAATAAAAGCTATCAATACCAATAATATTCAAAGAGGAATTCTTTAAAAGCTCTTCTATTAAATGACTTGCTATAAACCCAGCACAGCCAGTTACTAAAATATTATTTTTCATTAGAAGTTCCTTTTATCTAGACACATTTTGTATTTTACCTTAATTACTTAAAGATAGTTTAAAAATGTTTTAGGGATAAATTCTTTTTCTTTATGTGATTGAGCTATATAAAAAGACTTTATCACTTTGGTTATATTATTAAAAAAAGATTTATCATTTATACATAATTGAGTTAAATTGTAATATTGATCAGAAAAATTATCATAAATTGGATAATCCTTAAATTTTTTATAATATTCATCTATAAACTGCTGTGAGTATGTTTCATATTCCCCACATGACAATTCTTTTATAAAGAGATCGTAAAAATATTTTTTAGTCGGAGTTGAATAATCAAAATATTTGTTCCAGGAGTCTAAATTGTAAAAAATATTCATCTCTTCCATAGATTTTCGTATTACTACTTTTCCTTTTGAACTAAATTCACGAATTGAATTTCCCCCTTGAAGTGGAAATGTATCTAAATAAAGATCAATAATATATCCATAAATCTTTACATTTATTTGTCCAGGGAAATAAACTCTACTTAAAATTTCATCATCTGTAAATCTATTTTTTACAGATTCAATATTCCCAATACCACAAGCAATATAGATAGTTTGTGGATTGTTTTTCATAATTTTTTCAAGCATATTAATATATTTATCATTATCCATTTTAAGTAATCTGCCTATAGAGCCTAAAACGAATTTATTTTCTGGAAGTTCAGATCTTAAATTGTTCAATATTTCTTGTTCCTCATCGTCTAAAATATTATCATCCTCAATAATGGCACCAATTTGTTGAATATTAAATTTTATATTGTTGTCAATTCCACAAGAAGTGATTCTTTTATCAATATTTACAATATCATACATATGATTTCCATGACTCCAATATATTTGAGTCTGAGCAGTTCGATTTACAAATAAAAAGTTCAAAATATCATACGAATTGAAACAAGCTATCATAATATCTATTTTATTTTCAATGATAGTATTATGGATTTTTATTGCTCTTTCAATTCTACTACTATAGTTGTCAAGTTCTAGGTATGTATCTACAGGATAGACAACCTTTATACCTATATCAGTAAGTGACTTTTCTATCTCTTCAACATTGTAAAGAGGTAAAAAATAGTTAATTGAATACACTTCAATCTCATATTGGTTAGTAAAGTTTAAATTCTTTTGTAACTGTTGAAGCAAAGAGAATACAACTTTAAAAGGCGAGTGTTGTACTAATCGTTCAAATAGAAAAGCAATCTTTTTTTTCTTATTTTTATATTCTTTAGGTTGCGATAGTTTTTGCTCTTGACCAAAATTTTTATAAACTTCACCACAACGATAAGTTATTTCCGTATTGAATTTTTCAAATTGTTCATTTTCTTGATATATTGTAAATTGAGTTATCATAGTGAAAAACTCAGTATACATTAATTCTTCTACTTCATTATTTTTAATATGGATATCAATAATATTTTTTAATTGAGGATAAAGTTGCTTTGTTTGAATATCTTTAGTAAACTTATTAGAATTAATTAGGAGTTCATATCCCCAAGCAAATAAAGATTTTTTTTCATATAAAGGAAGAGTAAAATAAATTTTCGAATCAAGATAATAAGTAAAAACATCAAGTATAACATCTATACTAAAATCATCTGTAACGGAGGAAAACATCCCTATAAATTGACAATGTAATCCTTGTTGTCCAATATGTATGTTTGTAAGTACAATGTTTTTAATATACTCTATTAGGGCTGTTCTTTTATTTCCATTTAATATTTCTAACAAAAGAATAATATAAATTTCAGTAAATTTATCTTCACTATCTGCAGATAAATTTTTTATATCTTCTTTAAAAAAGTTCAGTAAATTTGTGATATTTGAATCTTCTAAAAAGGTAAAATTAGCAAAAAGATTATAGAGGTGTATATATTCTTTATTAGGTATTATACCTTGGCTTAAAAGATAGGTTATAATTTCTTTAAGGGTGTCTAAAAAATCTTTATATTGTTTTGAATATTCTTCTTTTTTGTACACTTTATACTCAAGTTCTATTTGAAATAATATAACTAATAATTGTTCTATTCTTTGTACACTATCTGCATTTTGAAATAGTGATTTTAAAGATTGAATATACTCCTCAAAGAGTTCATCCGTTAGTAATTGTTTTAAATTATTTTCATTAGATATATTACTTTGCATCGATAGTTAACTTTATACAGTTGAATTGTAAATATTTGTAATAACTCTTGCACATAATTTTATAATCTATCATTGAGTTTTAAATTTTTTGTAGTAAATACATTTGATCAACTAAGGAATCATCAGATAAGTAGTTATATTTATCTTCTTTTATTACTGTTAAATCTTCAAAAGTATCCGTAAATAGTTGACAAAAATCTGTTTTCCACATAATGTTTTTTTGTCCATGATACTCTACATCTGTATATTGGGGTGCATAATATTCTAGTCCCCAAATAAAATTATTGGAAACTCTATAAATTTCAGAAATAGCTTTGTTTATATTTGTAGGTGAAATGTGAATTAATACACCATGTGTAAAAACTAAATCAAAGAAATTATCTTTAAATGGGATATTAAGTGCATCGCCTTTGATAATATTTAAGTTATCTGTTCTATGTTTTGCATAGTTTATTGCTCTGTCTTGTATCTCGATTCCATAAAGATTTGTAAATCCTTGTGATTGTAAATGAAAAAGTTGATTACCTATATTTGTGCCAACTTCTAATATTTTTGCATCTTTAGGTAAGTCTTGTAAAAATTTTTTATTTAGGTGGTCTTTAGTAAATCCATATCTCCTTTGATATAAGTCATTAAGTTCCTTTGGATTATAAACATTTCTTTCTAAGTACCCAATACCAAATTCTTCTTCCCAAGTTTTTCTTTGATGAGTTATTTCCATTTTTAACCTTTTAAATCTTTAGATAATTGTATTTAACTTTTCTTAAAACTAGTTTAATCTATTGCCAAATTTGTAGCTTTTTTTTGCTTTTGTACCTAAAATTGATTTTAAATACTTTGGATGCATTCCATAACCCGGTCTAATACTTCTTATATTTTCAGTAGTGAAGAATTCCCCAGCTTTAATATCTTGTGTAATATATAAACTTCTTGAAAATCGTCTTGATTTTTCTTTCTTTTCATTCATACTATAATCAATACATCCTAAAAGTTTTTCTGTGTCTCTTATAGATTGTATCATTTGTGAAAATTCCTCTTTATCTAAAGAAAAATCTGCATCAACTCCACCTACAGATTTGTCAAGGATAAAATGTTTTTCTATTACTTTAGCACCAAGAGTAACTGCTACAATTGGTGCAGTATTTCCTAATGTATGGTCTGAAAAACCACTCGTCACTTTGAAAGTTTGTGCCAAGTCAGGTATTGTTAAAAGATTAGCATCTTCTAGAGGAGCAGGGTAGCTGCTTGTACATTTAAGTAAGATAATATTTTTATTGCCAACTTCTTTACAGATACCAACAGCATCTTGTATTTCATCTTTTGTAGCAATACCTGTACTTATAATTATTGGTTTCATTTTTGATGCGGTGTATCTTATGAGGTCATAATCTGTTATTTCAAATGAGGCTATTTTGTAAGCTGAGGGATTAAATTGTTCTAGAAAGTCAACAGCAGTTTTGTCAAAAGGTGAGGAAAATATATCTATCCCTATCTCTCTGGCATACTTAAATAATTCTTCATGCCACTCCCAAGGAAGATAAGATTCTTGATATAAATCATATAGTTTCTTATCATCCCAAAGTGTTCCACCTTTTATGATGAAATCATCATTGTCACAATCAAGTGTTAATGTATCTGCAGTATAGGTTTGAAGTTTTATAGCATTTGCACCTATCTCTTTAGCTGCTTTTATAGTTTCTTTGGCAATCTCTATCTTTCCCCCATGATTTGCACTAAGTTCTGCTATGATAAAGACACCATCTTTTTCTAAATCAAAGTTTCCAATTTTCATATATTATTCCTTAAAAAAAGTATATTGATAACCTAAAAGTGAGCTACCACAAGAGTTAATGACAGGTTGTGTATTATTTAAAAATTTTAATTTGAGAATATCTTCAATCCACCATAAAAGATCCTGGAATCCAAAATAATTTCTTATGTAAACTGTACTAGACAATCTGGGGTTAATTTCAAAAATATAAAAATCATTATCAACTTTTCTACTTTGAATATTAATACTACCTTTTAAATCAAATGATTTTGCTATTTGTGTAGCATAATTTTTTAATATCTCTTCATTTACAATAGAAGCAAATGAAGTCATACCTCCTGTTAATTTTCTTTTAAAACTTATAACTTCCAGTTTATTATTTGATTGATATATTGCAGTTGTATACTCTTCATCGTAAGAACCAACATACTCCTGTATAACATAATCATTTTTATTTTCGATACTTATATTTAAATAATCAAGTTGGCTTTTATTTTTAATAATAAAAATATCTTTTGAAACTATTGAATATTTACTTTTTAAAATTAATGGAAAATCTATTTGTGAATTAAACTCCTGAAATAAATAAGTTTGTGGTGTTTTTATAGAAATATTATTTAAAAGTTGACTAGTTTTAAATTTATCAAAAAAATTATTAAGAATCATATTATCATTAATCATAATTTTTATATTTAAATTACTGAATAAAGTTTTATTTTTGCTAAACCATAATATTTCTTTTTCTGATAAGGGGAGAACTATTTGAATATCATTATCACGAATAATCTGTATTATTTGATTTTTGTAATTTAAATTTTCTACTTTATCAACTTGGTAAAATTGATTTATTTTATGAATACTAAAAACATTTGGGTTAAGATCTGTTCCTATTATATTAAATAGTATATTTTTTTGTTCAGCTAAGATATTGACAATATTACCGCCAATATCACCCCCAACTGCTGTTATTAAAATATTAATTTTTATCATGTTTTGCTCTTTTTAATACCTCTAAAAGATAGTTGTTATCATTTAAAGAAATAATTCTTTTTTCTAATTTACTTGTGTCATATTGATATCTAATAGTTTCAATTTTTTTATCCTTTAAATCGACAATAGAAAACGAACCTTCATTAAAATCTCTCGGCTGACCAATCGAACCAGGATTAAGTATAATTGTATCATTTATTTTTTTACACATAGGATAATGCGTATGACCTAAAAAAACAAAAGGAACAGATGTTCTCAAGGAAATTGGAGTATCTGGATAAATATATTCATTTGTGTAATCATTCGGAGATGCATGATAAGCTTCAAAATATTCATTTCGTTCATAGTCTAATAAGTTATTAAAAAAATTTATACTGTTTTGTGTAATGCTGTTGATTAACATGGAATATGATTTTCCATATTTAGTATCCAATTGTTTTATTATGTCAGGATTTTTTAAGCTATTTATAAAGTATTCATCATGGTTTCCCTTGAGTGAAATAAGGTTATTAAGAGTATTTAACAATTGTATAGATTCATTTTGATAATAGTAGTATCCTGCCATATCACCTAAAAATAAACATTTGTCTGGTTTAAATGTTTCTATTATTTTTAGGGCTTTTTCTAAAGAGTATACATTCCCATGAATATCTGATAGTACTGCAATAATCATAAATCATACTCCTTAATTACTTTATTAGCAACAAAAGTTGTTTCTTTTAATTCATTATTATTATGTAGTTTTTTAAAATATTCATTATTTTTACCCTCTTTATATTCTCTAATATGTACTTGCATTTGAGTATTCATAACACCTGGGTCAATATTAAAACAAGTATAGCTAGGATATTCCAAAGGAATGGCATTTATAAACATCTCCATCGCAGATTTTGTGGTGCAGTAAATTGACCAACCAAAGATAGGGTACTTAGCAGCTCCTGAAGAAATATTAAGAATTTTCTTTTCTATATTATATTCCATTGTTTTTGTGATAAAACTTTTAAGTAATAGAATACTTGATACTAAATTCACCTGAATGCTATTTTCAATATCAAAATTTTGAAGTTCATTTATTCTTGAGAGTTCGCCCATTCTAAATGCATTATTAATAAAAACAACTTTTTTTATATTTCGGAGTAATTTTTTAGATAGTATATTTTCAAAATTTTGTAAATGAGTTGAAGTTACATTAGATAAATCCATACAGATATTAATTGTATTATCATTATTATAAATGATATTATCCCTATTTATGGTAATAATGATATTATTTTTGTTTAGTAATTGAAAAAAAGCCTCTCCTAATCCTCTTGTTGTTCCTGTAATAATATATAAATTTTTCATCATAGATAAATCCGTTTTAGTAATTTTTTAATAAAGAAATTTAATATATAGCGATTAAACTTTTTTATTGTAAGATAGTTTTGTTCTTTCAAAAATTTATACATCTCTTTTTGATTATTTGCAGTTTTTATTGCTATAAAAGGAATTTGCATAAAATACATCTCATTTGCAGTAACACTTGGTGTAATAATGCCAAAATCACTTTTTCTTATCAGTTTAGCAATTTTAGTAGAGTTTATCTGTAAGTCTATCCATCTTTTATTTTTGCAATAGCGTTGTAAGATAGCTAAATTCTGATTCGATGAAGTGGTTACCAAAGTTACCTTTATATTTTTATAGTTACTTAAAACTTTTAAAATAGAAATATTTAGATTTTCTGTATCTGCACCACCCATCGCTAGAAAAATATTAAATGTTGAATCCTGAGTGTTGAATCTCTTTTTTAATCTTTTTTTCTCTTTTATAAATTCATCTCTAAGTAGTGTGTATTTACTTCCACATTTTAGTTTGCATTGTTTTGGAACTTTGGTTATATATTTTTTTTTATCAGCATTTATATTATGGTTTAAAAGTATATCGCAATAGTGTTTTTCGTAAGTATCATCAAGTACCATAATTTTTAATTTTTTGTTTTTTGTTTTTAACTTTCTTTCTTGACTTTCATCTATTTCATAATGGTCTATTACTATCATATCTATTTTGAGTTTTTTGATTAGTGTATCTAGCTCTTCTATAGCATTTGATTTTAGTATTTTTAAGGTATAGCCAGTTTCTTTAATTTTATAATTAATATTACCTTTAATATTTTGTGTAGCAAAAGTTATATTATTACCTTTTTTGGCATACTTTTGAGCTAAAACCAAATCTCTCATAATATGTCCCGTACCTATCGTAGATGACGAATCTGCTCGAAAAAGAATATTTTTTGATTTAGTTGACATTATTTTTATCTTGTTCTAAAGCTTGATACATAAGTTCAGCTCGTTTCCAATCTTCAAGTGTATCTATATCTTGGACAAGATATCGAGGGAGAATGATTGGTATACTATCTTTTCCAAACATTATTTCATTTGATTTCTCCCCTAATTTTGTCCAATAAAACTGTCCAGCATCTTGATATGCCTCTTCCAGATCTTGACTTCGTGTCATGTAGTGTTCTGGTGTGAACATTTCACATCTTCCATCAATATTAAGTTTAAAAGTTCTTTGAATTGGAAAGGGCATGGAGGTTGCACTCAAAGCATTTATTGCATCACTATTTTTTAGTTTTTTATAGCCTTCTATTAGATACTTCTCTTGCAGCAATGGCGCTGTAGCATACAAAGTACAAATGTAATCATAGTGCTCACCTTGATTTTCAAGATATTCTATAGTGTGATTTATTACATCCACAGTACCAGTAAAATCATCACTTAACTCTTTAGGTCTTATAAAAGGAACTATCGCTCCATATTGTTTAGCTATTTTTGCTATTTGTTCATCATCTGTACTTACAATAACTTTTTCAAAAAGATTACTTTTGATAGCAACCTCTATACTATATGCAATTAAAGGTTTTCCAAAAAAGTTTTTAATGTTTTTTCGAGGAATTCTTTTACTGCCTCCACGAGCAG
>Ga0193955_1000493_pt1 | contig 22118 bp, 20 predicted proteins | sample BB_6_MG_FD_140343 | JGI IMG/M metagenome (GOLD analysis project Ga0193955, IMG submission 140343) | Microbial mat bacterial communities from the Broadkill River, Lewes, Delaware, United States - BB_6_MG | ecosystem: Environmental > Aquatic > Freshwater > River > Microbial mats | place: USA... | reverse complement strand
ATATCTATCATCTTTTTTTACAATCTCTTCTAGCTCTTTTCTTATCTCATTACTTAGTTCTATTTTTACTCTTTTCATACTGAGTATTATATCTAGTGTTTTATTGTTTTGGGGTACTTACAAGCTTTATCGATAGCAACAATACTACACTGCTCAATCTCTCTAACGAAGAGGCCGCACACGCTTTGCAAAATAAGACGATCGATGCTTTTTTGATTGTGACCTCAGCTAAAACAGAGATCATCCAAAAGATGCTGCAAGATCCCAATATTTCACTTTTGAGTTTTAAACGTGCCAAAGCTTACGATAGACATTTTAACTTTTTAAGTGATTTAAAACTCTATGAAGGAAGCATCTGCTTAAGCAAAAACCTCCCCAATCAAGATATAACACTGCTCTCAACAACGGCTTCGCTTATTGTCGATAGAGAGTTGGAAGAGGAGTTGATTCGTATCTTTATGAAGCAGGTCAAAAAGGTACACTCCAAAGAGTCAATATTAGAAGATGCCAAAGAGTTTCCATCGCAAGAGAACTTAGAACTTCCTATCCATCCTGAAGCCAAACGTTACCTAGAACACGGTGATACATGGCTAGAGAAGATCTTCCCTTTTTGGATTGCCAATAATATTGACCGCCTAAAGATCTTGATTATTCCACTGCTTACACTCTTGATCCCTCTTATCAAAGGCTTTATGCCCATCTATCGCTGGAGTATACGCTTTAAGATCTATCGATGGTATGATGATATTAATGCAGTTGATTTGCAACTTGATAATCTAAGTGATAAAGAGAAACTTGAAAAACTCTACAAACAAACGCTTCTTCTCTCACAAGAGATTAATGAGACCACTAAGGTTCCCTTATCCTATATGGGAGAGTATTATAATCTTCGAATGCACATTGCATTAATAATTGATAAAATTGAAAGAATGAAAAAAGCTAGTAGAGTATTCTAGCTAAATAGAGCCCTTGAGGTGGGGCAAGAGTGCTCGATACTTTGACTCTATTGTCAATTTGAGCTATCAATTCAGCTCTCGTAATCTTGCCTTGTGCATAGATCATCACAAGATGAATCATCATACGTACCTGAGCCCGCAAAAATCCATTGGCTCTAAAGTAGATAAAGTGATAGTTGTGACGTTTGCAATAGTGGGCTTTGAAGATACGACGAATATTGGTATGGGTGATTGAGCCACTTTTGCACAGTAGGCTAAAATCGTGTTGACCTTCAAAATGTGACAAAGCCTCTTGCAGTTTATCTCTATCAAAGTTCTCATAATAAGCTACAAACTCCTCTTCAAAGACACTAGGCGTTGTGGTTTTGAAGATATAGCGATAGATTCGCTCTTTGGCATGAAAGCGTGCATGAAAATCATTATCCACTTGGATAATATGTTTAAAGCGTATCCCCCCAAGCTGCCTATTGAGTGAGCTTTTAAGTTTAGCTAAATCACTCCAATAGGGTGGTATCTCAAAATCTATCACTTGATTAGAGGCGTGCACCCCTGCATCGGTGCGTCCACTGCCTCTAATTTGCGTTTGGATATTGATCTTACTTAGAGCTTTTTCAATAGCAGTTGTAATGGTCTTTGAGGTATGCTTTTGACGTTGAAAGCCTGCAAAGAGAGTGCCGTTATACTCAATAGTGGCTTTGATTCTCATCAATAGAAATTTCCAATGCGTCGCCTAAAGAGGGCAAAACTCGCTACAATTGAACCTAGAACAGCAGCCCCAAAGATGAGGATATTTCCTTCCTCTTTGATAATAATAGCCACAAGATAGAAGATAATCGATACCGAAGCGATGACTAAAAAAGAGCGATTGCTTTGGTAGCGTGCATTGATGATTGAGAAGGCTACTACAATATAGAGAGAGGCTATGGGAATAAGACTCATAAAGATAGTAAAGAAGAGACGTTGGCGTATCCCCTCATCATCTTGAGCGTTACTCCAATAGAGCATCGAGTTTTTAAAACTCATCTGATCAAACTCCACACTGTCAAAGATACTCATCTTATCGTAGCTAATCTCCTTGAAGGTTGCTTGATCGTAGGTGTAGCCTTTGCCGTTGTAGAGCTCTAACGAAAAGAGCCCCTCTTCATCTTTGATCTTTCCTTGGCTTGCGATAAAGATCTGATTGTTACCCTTATCATCTCGATTGTAGACAACAATATCTTTTAGGTCATTGTCGTTTTTTTCTTTGAGGTGGATATAGAAAGTTCCAAATTTTTGCCCCAGTTGATTGGGGATGATATTAAGGCGTGCCTCTTTGAGTTTGTTGCTCTTAAATTGATTAAAGAGGTGTTTGCTTTGGGGCATAATAGCAAGGGATAAAAAGAGCAAAAGAGCTGAGAGTACAACGGCAATATAACTAATGATCCGTACAATATAGCTTGATTTTATCCCTAGTGAAAAGAGGGCGACTAGCTCATTATCGCTTGAGAGCCTAAAGAACATCGATGAGGTCGCCGCGATAAAGGAGATAGGCAGTGTATAGAATAAAATAGTGGGTATAAAATAGCTAAACATCTGTAAAAGTTCACTAAAATCTATCTCAATTTTGGTGGTTAATGAGGCGATTTTGACCACATAGACCAAAGAGATAATAAAAAATAGTGGTATAAAGAGTGTTAAAAATGTTCTAAAAAAGTTAGAGACAATATACCACCGTATACTACCCATTCACTATCCTGCTAGCTAGTTCTAAAAACTGAGTATCAAACAAAAAGACAATAAAGGTAGCCAAGGCTAAAAAGGGTACAAAGGGTACACCACCTGCTACAGGTTCAAGATCTTCGACATCAACAATCTCCTCTTCCTTTTCAAAGAGCTTTTTAAAGCATATCGAGAGTGATTTCTCTTGATCCTCTTGGGAAGCAGGGGCATCGTTCTCCTCTTGATCTTTGGCATGGTAGGTAGCCAACAGTGAAGGGATCAATGCCAAAATGGCTGATAGAAAGAGTGCGATAAAGAAGTTGGGAAAGCCTAGCAGTGCTCCCATGGTACCTGCTAGTATCACATCACCCCCACCCATCGCTTGACGACAGGCAATAAAGGAGGAGATCACCCCCACCAAATAGAGCCCACCTGCTGCAAGGAGTCCATAGATAATGGCATCTGTGAAGTTGGGTTGAATCAACGCCACCCCAAAGGCAAAAAAGTTGATGCTATCGGGTACTGCCATATATTTAAAATCAATCATCGTCAGAGCCAAAAGGGCGGTAAAGACAAGAGAGGTTGTCAATGCAAAGATGCTAAGTCCCATCTTCCAAAAGACTGCTACAAAGATAAGCCCTGTCAAAAACTCAATCATTGGGTACTGTTTGGAGATAGGAGAGGTACAAAAGTGGCATTGACCCTTTAAAAAGAGCCACGAAAATATAGGGATATTATGATACCACTTTAGGGGTGTTTGACAGCTTTGACATTTGGAAGCAGGGAATACAATACTCTCACCCTTGGGGATACGGTAGATGACCACGTTTAGAAACGAACCTATACAAATACCTATAATAAAAACAAAAATCAACTCCATCTATACTCCTCCAAATCGGCGTTGTCGCCCCTCAAAATTGGCTATTATGCCCTCCAACTCTTGCGGCGAAAAGTCAGGCCATAATGAATCCGTAAAGTATAGCTCACTATAGCTTAATTGCCAAAGCAGATAATTGCTAATTCGTAGCTCCCCACTTGTACGAATAAGCAAATCAATATCACTGTAGGGGGTTTGTAGATACTTACCAATACTCTGCTCGGTAATCTCCTCTCCATCAGCCAACGCACGATTGACTGCACCCACAATCTCAGCTCGTGAACCGTAGTTGAGGGCTAGTATCTGAGTAAGCTTTGCGTTCTCTTTGGTCGCCTCTTGGGTATCGGTAATTCGCTTTTGCAATTTCTTTGAAAAACGGCTCATATCCCCAATCGCTTGAAAGCGTACTCCATTTTTTTGATAGGCTTCCAACTCATTTTTAAGCCACTTATCAAGAAGTTGCATCAAAAACTCCACTTCAAGCTTGGGTCGTTTCCAGTTTTCGGTACTAAAAGCATAAAGCGTAAGGGTCTCAATGCTAGGGTGATTGGCACAATAGGTGGTAATCTCACGCACCACCTCAGCCCCCTTCTCATGCCCCTTGACCCGTGCAAGTCCTTGATTTTTTGCCCAGCGACCGTTGCCGTCCATAATGATGGCTAGGTGTTGTAAGGTGTTTTGTTTCATTGGTTGTTTCATATTTTTAATCTTTTCAAATTTTCCAACTCTTTTTCTAAAATCATAATCTTTTCTCTATTTCTCTTTGAAATAGCTTTTGACTTTTTACTATTAAGTTGTGCTAATTTATCATTTAAATTAATCAACTCTTTTTTCTCTTCTTCAAGAGTTTTTACTTGATTTTTAAACTCCATTATCTTATCTCTATTTTTCAAATACTCTGTATACTGTTCAAGCTCTTTTTGATTATTCTCCTCTTCTAAGTTATCAATTTGTTGTCTTGCTTTACTTCTTGTTTGAGAGCTTTTATTGGTGAGTCCATAGAGTCTGTTTTTTTTAGTATTTATTTTCTGTATTTCAGCATCTATCTCTTTTTGAGTTTTAAAGTGAAGACTATTTATCTTTTGTTCTATAGAGTGCAACTCTTTTTCTATACTTTTTTGTTCTTGCAGATTATAGTTAGGCTCAATTTCCAAGATTTTATTATCAAAATACTCTATTAGCTTCTCTTTTATCTCTTTTTTCGTATCTCTACCTTGTATCTCTATGACAAATCTATCTTCTCTTTTGTAAAAAGTATCCCCAATCCAAACAAAGTCCTCACACGCTATGTCAAAAACTCTTTTATGTTTGGATTGACTACTTGATAGTATGTATGTATCATTGTCTTTATTGCGTGGGATAATTGCTAAACTACCTTTTTCAATATCTTGTGAACCTATAATCACTAACTCATTATTGCTACTTTTGAGTCTATCTCTTAACAATACTAAAAACTCATCATAATGGCAAAAAGTATTTTGAGGGGCTTTTGAGGCTGTTGAGATTTTTATACTCTCATTATCTTTGATAAATTTCAAATCACTATTAGCATTGATACCACTCTTACTAAATATCAAAAATTTATTATCACTAAAGTTTAATAGGTGTACACTTTTAGATGACTCTTTTTCTCCTAATATCTCTACTGATTTAAACTTTTTATCTCTATTTCTTTTATCTTTGTCAAACTCTTTTTGAATAAAATTATCTTTATAGTTATACTCGCTATTGGTTAAATGATAACTCTCTTTCAGTCTCTCTATTCTAAATTTATTTTCATAGCGTAGATACTCACTGTTTTCATCTCTATTGATGACTATATTATCACTATCTATATCGTTAAGCATCCCAATAGCTTCAAGATTTTCTAAATTTTCTCTTATTAAGTTTTTATCTAAATGTAACAGTTGTGAAATTTTTTCGATATTCATATCACTTTGTATCTCTTCAGCTCTCATTATCAATCGAATTGAGTATTTTTCAAATAAATTTAAAGGCACAGTTTTTTTATAAGATATATTACACTTTATCTCAAAAGTCGATAACTCCAAATCTTCTATATTTAAAAGTGTATGATTAAAATCATTTTTCTTTTTATAGTTTTGTATCTGCCCCATTTGAGCGAGTGTAAATTTATAATCATAGAGCATTTATAAGCCTTTCACCGAGCCAAGTTTTTTGGCTATATTAAATATTTCTCTATACATTTCGGATGATTTCTCATCTCTTCCCCATTTAAAGTTATCTACATTACCCACAATAATAAGCAGCTTTTTTGCTCTCGAAAAGGCAACATTGACCCTATTGGGTTTTTTGGCGAATCCTATATTATGCTCTTTGTTGTTTCGTACTAGTGAGACGATAATTATGTCTTTCTCTTGACCTTGAAATCTATCAACTGTTCCAAATCGTAAATCTAAATTAGAATATTTTCTTTTTTCTTGTGGTAAATTCCAAAAGCCTCTTTCTTCAATTCTTGTAAGTTCTCCTAGCTGTTTACCATAAAATGTAATCACTCCAACAGATGGATAGTTATCTGAGTTTTTATAGGCTTTATTTAAAAACTCCAGAGTCTTTTTGATACCGTTAATCTCACTTTGATTTTTGAATGAAGTACCATCTTTTTGTTCTCTGTCACTCTCTTTTGTTTTTAGCCATACCAAATGTTTATGTTTAAAAATTTTATCTTCTAGCTTGTGGCATTTTTCAATATCAGGATTCACTAATCCACATTTTAAACCCCCACAATCTTTATAAAATTGATTGATAGCCATTTGAATATGCGGGTGCATTCTATATTGAGTATTGAGCATGACAAAACTATCAGGGTTATTGCTAATGAGCTTTTCAAAAACAGTGGTTTCAAAATCCAATGACTTTAAAGCAATACCTGTCTCACTTGCTAAATCTTCTAAACTGACATCTTTGATAATAGGGGGTAACTGCTTATGGTCTCCTACAAGTATCAATTTTTTGGCTTTTAAGATAGGCAACACCAATTCAGGAGGCATCGCTTTAGATACCTCATCTACGATGACTACATCAAAATATTTATCTTTAAAAGAGTGTTTTCCTGTCTCAAAAAGAGTTGCACCATAGATGTTTACATTTTCTAAATAATATTTTTTTAGATAGTTTTTCTCCTCTTCAATATCAAGACGCTCATCGTCTTTTAGTTCTTCTAAAAAATCACTTTGTATTTGGCTAAATTCACTCTTATCTGTTTCTAATTCTTTTGAAAGATTTGAGATAATTCTATCTTGATAAAACGAAGAGATATTCGCTTCGATTGGTAATATCTCTCCATCTTCTGGCTCATAATCTTTTCGTATAATCCTCACGGGATACAAAGAGGGGTGATTGAGTCTAGCAATGGCATTATCTACTGCCATATTGGCTTGTGAAGTGATAAGCACTTTTTTACCTCTTATTGCCTCTTGATAAGCAATTTCAGAAATCACCTCTGTTTTCCCCGTCCCTGGGGGACCTTGTATCATAAAAATGTCTTGACTCAGTAGAGATCTTTTAATAGCCTCTTTTTGCTTTTCGTTAAGCACTTTTGATAAATATTCAAGCTTTAACTCTTCCACTCTATCATCATCAATTTTTTCTATTTTTTTATCACCAAAGAGATAAGCTTTCAGAGGATGTCTCTCTATTTGTTCCAATCCTCTTTTTAATGTTCTAAGCTGAAACTGGTCTCTAAAGTAGGATACTCGAAGTATTAGTTTTTGAGGTGGATTAAAAGTTGGTTTATCCTGTTGATTTGGTAAAAGTTTTAATACCTCATTAACCTCATTTTTATTAATGTCTTCTGCATCTTTATCATGGTTTTTGGCTGATAGTTTATTCCAAACATCTATCAATTTCTCTTTTTCATCATTTTCTAATTCTAAATTTTGAATAGAGTTTGCAACATTTATTTGAGTATTTTGCTTATTCTTATAGACAATATTTTGATTAGTGTCTTTAATAGTATTTTCAATATATTGTCTTGATTTTACTATAAAATCATTTATATCATAACTCTTTGAAATAATATCTTCATTTTTTATGGATTTAAATTTTTTGATAAAATTGCTATCTAAATCAAAAGACAGTGTACCATTGTTGTTTTGTTTAAGTTCTCCAAAGTCGTTCTCTCTTCTTTTCTCTTTTTCATCCCACTCATGCAGAGGTTTTGTTTTATCGACTCTATCAAGTTCATAATATAAAAATGGTTGGTTTTTAGCTTTTTTAATCTTTGCTAATAGCTCTTTATCTTCCATCTTAGATATATCGACTGTAGCTTTTTTTTCTGTGTATACAATATCTGCTTCAAAATAGAAATCTTTTGCATCGATAAGTTTTTCAAGCAGTGTTAAGTAGGCATACCATTTTTTAAACTCTTGATTTTCTTCTAAAGATGGTGTTTGATAAGGTTTAAATAAACTAACACTATTGTTGATTTTTTTAGCTAATTCCCAATACTTATCTGCATTTTTCGCATAAATATTATTAAAATTCATAGGTATTTTCAACTCAGAAACTATTTCTAAAAACTGATTATTTGCATTAACTATAATATCATCTCTTTTTTGAATATCTATAGCTATAAAATAACTCTCCCAATATCCATGTTTTTCTACTCTTTTGAGTAAAAAAACATAATCACTACTATCTGTTTTTAGCCCAATTAAATCATCTCTTTGACCTTTGTATTTAAAGAAGAAACAATTTAAATCTTGATCTTGAGGAAACTCTTTTTCTATAAAATCTTCTATTTCACTGTTAAATTTATTCTCTATCTTCTCTTTTACACTATTTGATAGAGATATAAATACTATATTTTCATTTGTCATTAATCTATCTCTTAATTCTCATTATTTAGCTTTAGAAATTCAATAAATATCTCAAGTGCTAATTCTAGTTTATTTTTTTGCATTTTTATTTTAATCTATCTTTTATTCAAGAAGGGTTGAAGCGACAATTAAGCTCACTATCATCAGAAATCTTAATGTTTGTAAGCAAAACTCTCTAACCTCTTTTTTGCATCAGAAAAGTCACTAAAAGTCGATTGACCTGCTTCACTCTTTCTTTGTCGTTTATCAAGCTCATCAAGATGCCACTCAGGCGTAAAGCCCTTAGCATTAGCTTCATGAGAGAGGCTCTCCCAAAGTTGCTCCATTAGCATAAACTTTTCTTGTAAGGGAATAGTATTAAAATCAATTGTCTGCATGACTTTCCTTTAGTTTAACTCTATTGTTTAAATGGATTGATAATAGTAAGCTGTTTGATTTGTAAATTATGTTGCATATCTTCGCTATAGAGTATCGTACACTCAGCTTCAAGTGCAGAGGAGACAATCAATGAATCGTAATAGGAAAGATTGTATTGCTCTCTTAGTTCACAAGCATTAAGAAATACTTTTTGAGTAATAGTTTCGACATTAAACCGACTGTAACTATCTCTTACGAACTCTTGTACTTCATCATTTGTAGCAGCTAGTTTTCTAAGCATATTACTACTAACTTCATTGATAACTTGGATACTCATATAATTATCATTAAGTGTAGTCATAATAATATCGGTAGCTCTTTGCTGTTTTGCAATATCATCATCATTAAAGGCATAGAGAAAGATATTGGAATCAATAAATACTCTATCGCTCATTTGCCTCTTCTCTTGATAAAAACTTCACATTTTTTATATGTTTTGGATTTTTTGTCATACGTTCAAAAAAATCCTCATCTTTTGTAACACTATCTGTTTCATTGGACTCATTCTCTACCAAAAAAAGTACCCGTACATTTTTACCTTTTAGGGTATCGTATTCAGGTATTTTGATATAAGGTTCATTAATGATAGTTTGAAACTCTGTTGCATACATTTAAACTCCTTCTAATTTGGCTGATTCATCCAATATCTCAAACGCTAACTCCATTTTACTCTTTTTTGGTAAATCTATTTGATTGGCTTGGGTGATGAAGGTGATGGCATTATCGTTTGTGCCAAAGCTCGTGCTATCGGTGAGCAGATTATAACAAATGGCATCTACCCCTTTGGATTGTAGGGCTTGGGTAGCGTTTTCTAGCCCTTTACTTGCATCCATTTCGGCTTTGAATCCAATGGTAATAAGATTGTCTTTATTGACATTTTTGAGTACATCTTGGGTCTCTTTGAGAGAGATATTCCACTCTTCACCAATAGAAGCCTTTTTGATTTTGCCACTTTGTGGGAATTTGGGGGTATAGTCTGCTACTGCAGCAGTCATAAAGAGATAGGGTTGTTTCATGATCATATGGGGAGCTTGGGTATTGTTTAGGCTACTTGTACTCATCTTGCCTTTTTTGGCTACTCGCACGGCATCGATGGTATAGTCATGTATCTCTTGCGCACTATCTACCTCTATGGTATAGATTTCGCTTGGTAGCTCACTTACATCAGCAGTGGTGATGTAGCAGACATCGGCTCCTTTGAGATAGAGTGCGGTGGCAATTGAGGCTGCCATCTTGCCACTAGAGAAGTTAGAAAGGTAGCGGACTTCATCGATTTTTTCTCGTGTGCCTCCACCTGTGACGACGATTTTTCGATCGATCCAAAACTCCTCTTCAAGAAGGGCTTTGGCTCCATGGTAGAAGATTTCAAGAGGCTCTGCCAAAGCACCATCTCCCTCATCTCCACAAGCTAAGAGTTTGTTTTGCGAAGCAATAATACGTGTATCATTGACCCGTAGCATCTTGAGTGAGCCGTTGGTAAGGTGATTATTGAGCATTTGGGTATTGGCAGCAGGAGCTACCAATATCGTACCTTTAAACGCAAGGGCTACTTGAAGTAAAATATTATCAGCAATCCCTTTGGAGAGTTTGTTGAGGGTATTGGCAGTGGCTGGAGCGATAAGCAAAATATCACACTTTTTAGCAATATCAATATGGTTATGCTCATTTGCCCAACTTTCACTCTCGTCACAGAGTACAGGGTTACGTGTAAGGGCTTCAAAGGTAAGAGGTGCCATAAACTTCTTGGCCGCAGGAGACATGATGACGTGTACGTTTGCCCCTGCTTTGATAAAGAGTCGTGCCACTTCACAGGCTTTGTAGATTGAGATAGAACCCGTCACCCCAAGGGCTACGGTTTTTCCTTTTAAATTAATATTCATTGTATTTCCATTTACTGTTCATTTTTATTGATGTTATCATAGCATAAGAGTTTTAATATAGTTAGATTTGATTAATAATAAAATGATAAAATTATATTAATTCACTTAATAAGGAGATAGTCATGAAAAAGATACTTTTGGCTTTTATGTTTGTGCTTTTTTCTCAGTTACACGCATTGGATGCATCGAGTGCAATTCCTTTAGATCATAGAGCGTTGCTTGATAAAGTGTTGGCAGATCTGCATTTTGAAGATGCTGATAGCAAATCACGAATGACGGTTTATAAAGAGCTAAAGCCATTTTTAAAAGATGGGTGGTATGCACACTGGATCTCTAATCGAACAGGAAGTGACTCACGTATGGAGAATGCTCCTGGAATGTTTACCGATATTATGCTCTATAATAATGAGCGTATCAGCAATGTAACGTTTATCTATTTTAGAAAGTTCAATCAGATGTTTGTCAGTGCTAAAGAGTTTGTAGCTACAGGAGACAAGTTGGCACTTGAACGCTTTAATAAAAACAAAACCGATAGTAAACTAGAGATGCTCAACGAGACAGATAACTACGCTCTCTTTAACGAAAAGGGATACATGGGGTATGAGACTGTCTATATCAAGGGTGCTAATGCAATGATGGTCTATGAGACATCAAACTATCTTGATGTATATGCCAAAGGCGGTACTAATACAGGTGGTTTGGGTAGCAAAAATAAAGATGCGACCAAAACAGGCACACCTACATTGGATAAAAACCCTCCTGCACTTAAACCAAAAGATGACAACAAAGAGGAAGATTTAATACTTATTCCAAAATCTTAAATACTCTTATAGAGCAGAGTAGAAGCTCTGCTCATCATATACAAGGACTATAGAATGAAACATTTTTTAAGCTATTATATTTTTTTATCTCTCTTTACATTTATCTATGCAGAGAATATAGAAAAGTATAATGTTGATTTTAGACTCAATCAATCAGGAGAACTGGAGATCCAAGAGAGTATCAAATACAATTTTGGAGCAAACAAACGACGAGGGATCTATCGAGATATTCCCTATCTTATCAAAGTTGATGGTCTCTACACCCGTGATATTGGTATTGATAACATTCGAGTCCTTCGGGATAACAGTAAGGATAAATACACACTTTTAAACCCTGATGATAAAACTTTGCGTATTCGTGTCGGTGACCCCGATATTTATATAACGGGTCAACACCTTTATAATATCTTTTACAGTGTTGGTATGGGGGTACTTAGCAAAGATAAAGAGAACGATATTACAAGTTGGAACATTATTGGTCAAGGGTGGGGTGTGCCTATCAAAGAGGTAGTAGCTTTTATTCATCTGCCTTCTTCACTCAATCGTCACAACACGACTATCAAGATCTATACAGGGCAATATGGCTCAAAGTCCAATCGTTCTATTAGTGAGTGGATTGATGATAATACTTTGCGTATAGGTGTAAAGAATCTTCAACCTCATGAAGCAGTAACAGCCGATATTATCTACCCTATTAATATTCTTGACCAAAGTGGAAGTGTAAACTCAACTGCTTCTACCAAAGATCAGATAGCCAGCACTTGGAACTGGTTTGCAATTTTTATTCTCTCTTTGTTTAGTTATCGTTATTGGATAGGGTGGGGTGCTAATGATTTTAAACGTATGGTCTCCACGCAATACAAAGCCCCAAAACATTTAAGTATATTGCAATCGGGACTCATCTATGATAAGTTTGCGGATAATAAAGACTTTTCGGCAGCAATAATAGAGTTGGCTCATAAAGGCTATCTAAGTATTAAAAAAAGTACCGAGTCTGCTTTGCCAACCTTTACCAAAATTGATAAAGATCAAACAGAGCTTACTCCTGATATGCGTTATTTACTTAATGATCTACTCTTTGAGCGTGATGAGACCTATAAGGTTAAAAAAGACTCCAACGCCCAAGCTCGTAAGCTTAGCAACGGATTTGATAAAATCAACGATATGCTCTATGAGTGGTCGGTCAATCAATCTTATATGCAAAGCAATCCTAAAAAAGCACGGAGTAAATTTTTGATGCAAATGATACTCATCGCTTTGCCTTTATTGGGTATATCATTCTACTCGTCTATGACACTTTTGGGTATCGAAAATACTTTGATATCGATCTTTTTTAGTGTTTTTCTTGTCTCTGGTCTGATTGTGTTTTTTACAGTTAAGGGGTGGTTTGGTACACTCTTTGCGATTATGTTTAGTGGTATGAGTGGGTTGGCTATGATTCCTGCTTTTATGGAGTCAGGCAGTTTGGGTAATATTATCTATACCCCTCTCTTTTTGATAGTTGTCTTTACCTTGGTGGTCTGGTTTACCTACAAGCGTATTGGTAAGTATACTCAGCGTGGTTCGGTTACCAAATCACAGCTTGATGGATTGGAGCGATTTATCAAACGTGTTAAAAGTGATGAGATACGACGAAACCTTAATCGTGACCCCCTCTTTTTGGAACGTTACCTTGCCTATGCTGTGCTCTTTGGAGAATCCAAACATTGGTTGAAGTTTTATGAAGAACTGGAGGTTGAACACCCTGTATGGTATTATGGTAATATGCACAATCTTCATTATCTATCCAATGATATGCAGAGTGCCTCTACCGTGCATGAATCTTCGAGCAGTAGTGGTTTTAGCTCTGGAGGTGGAGGATTCTCTGGTGGAGGAATGGGCGGTGGAGGCGGAGGCTCTTGGTAATACCAAAATACCTCTACTACTGCTCTTTGACTTTGATCAATACACCGTTACTATAATCTTTGAAATAGAGCTCACTGCCCTTAATCCAATAATCGATATTAAGATCTTGTGTTACGATACGTTGTCTAAACCCATTGGTACTTCGGATTAGATTTTGTGATCCAAAGATCGGTTGCTGATTAAAGATATTGGATAGAAACTCTTTAGGGTAGTACGATACTAAAAAGCGTTGATTAAAGCTTTGTGGGTCAAGGCATTTGTATCGATCCATACAAATGCTGTTGTTATAGATTCTAAGAGCCAAAAGAGCTTGTCCACTAGCATAGATCTCTACTTTTGTGCTTTGATTACCTTGATAGATAAACCCCATATCGGCAAATTTAAGTTGATTGCTTTTGATGAGTATAAAAGCACTCTTTTGATGGGTATAGGTTGGTTTTGTACATCCTAAAAGAGCAATAAGCAAGAGAAGCGACAATAGAGGAATGGGTTTTAGAAAATAGTGCATTTTTTTATCCTTTTTTCTTTAATTGTAGCATATTTAATGTTTATTTAAGGTTTATTTGGTAAAATTCTAGTCCATTTAAACATTAAGTGGCCCCTTCGTCTAGCGGTTAGGATCCATGGTTTTCATCCATGTTACAGGAGTTCGAGTCTCCTAGGGGTCACCATCTATAAATGGAATTTTGTTTTTGTTGGCCCCTTCGTCTAGCGGTTAGGATCCATGGTTTTCATCCATGTTACAGGAGTTCGAGTCTCCTAGGGGTCACCATCAAACATAAATTATCTACTACTTAATGAGTGGCCCCTTCGTCTAGCGGTTAGGATCCATGGTTTTCATCCATGTTACAGGAGTTCGAGTCTCCTAGGGGTCACCATCTTAAAATCAATTCAACAAACTTACTATAATATTTTAAAAGAAACACAACAGTGATAATTTTTTATTCGTACTGGGCTCTCGAGGCACACTCAAGGTAAGAGTCTTCGATATAAATAAGCTATCGTGGAGAAAGATAAAGAGATTGGTTGAGTATAAAAGAGGGAAAAGCAACCCCTTTGGATTGCTTTTGGTAAGAGGTACTAACGAATACTCTCCATACCGTGAAAGATTTTGAGGTTCTCTCCATTGTCTCTATTGCTGCGTTGACGAACAACGTGTTTTTTGCCTACTTGAACGGGTACTATAAAGCTTTTATATCGAATATTTTGATCATCATCTATCGAAACAGCTTGTGTATAGAGCTTTATATAGAACGCTCCATTATTATGAGCGATTGTTTTAAGTTTAATATCTACTTGTTCATGTTCGCCTATCTGCTCTTTGTTGATGGCTTTCTCAAGGGTCTCTAAATTTTGATCGACTATAACTTGATAGTCGATTATCTTTGTATTCATATCGCTTTTGAGAGTAATATTAATATCAATGGGTTGTTCTATCTCAATATTTGCGAGGCTATAGTGCATAGTGACATAACCTGAAGGTTTGGAGCAACTATGAGGAGAGCTTCCATGATAATGCTTGTGCTCTTGTGCCATAAGCAGCATACTAAACCCCACAATCATCAAAAAAATTAATCTCATTTGCTCTCCTTTGTATTGTTATTGTTTGAGAATATATCAAAGATACTATCAATGAAATTTTTAAATGCATTGTCATCCTCTTCAATATAGACGCTAAAGCAGCTTTTATTGGCATTTTGAGAATCATAGAGATCGATAAGATGCAAGCCTCTATTTAGATCGAAACTCTCTTCTTCAGATTTATTACTATTTGAGCTTGCATATCCTACTCTTTTATGTGGGTCAGTGGAGTAGATCTCAAAATCTGGATCTCCATCTAGTGTTGCACCATTTGCCGATGCTACTTGGGTTACTTTAATTGCATAATCATCACTTGTGGGAATATCCACTTTGATTAAAATACGGTTGAGTAATCTATTGGTAAGACCAAACTTTGTCTCAGTACAGAATGTTTTGCTCTCATTAAGTGCTATCTCCTTATAGATAGGGAGTGCATCGCTGTCTCCACCATCATAGGATTGATTGCTGCCATAATAGTCTATAATCGCATCGATGTTTTCACTCGCCATAATAGAGTCAATTGCATTTGCACTGTTAGGATACTCTGTTTTGAGTCCATACCCCAAGGTCAAGATGGTTAAAAATGCTGGATATTGTGTCTCTATAGATGATGCTACTTTATAGAGTGCATCAAAGCCTAGCGAAAGTTGATCTGCTCCTTCATTTGTAGTGTCAAAAAGATCATAAATAATTCTATGGACTGAGCCTTCGCTATACCATCCTCCTTGAATCTGTCTATTATCTTCAAGGTCGAAACTATTGCTGTAGCTCTGTTGTGGTCCAGTTGTATCAATATAGATAGGATCATTGTGTACTATTCCTGCAAAAGCATTACACCATCCTTCTTCATAGGCAACTCGTGGATCAAGATTGGAGGATATATTGTGATTACCTCCTATGCTGTCTTGTCTGGATACCTGAGATTTAAGATAGTGTCCAAACTCATGTGTGACAACACTTACGTCATACTCATCGGTATCGACATCATCATCACCTAGCAACCATAGCTGCTCATTATATTGATCAAAGTGACTTGTTGCTATATAACCAATATTTTTATCACCTGAGGTTGATGTGTTTTGAGGTGACCAGTTGATTAAAAGAGCATTGAGCGTACGGTTTGCATCAACTGCTTGAATCTTTAAAAGAGCATCATAGACACTATCAAGAATAGCAAATGGTGCAGCTACTCTCTCCTCGATATAGCCTTGATTGCTGCTCCAGCCTGACTTGGCATTAAAGTCTCTAGTAGTAGTGTTTTCGTTAAGTGCTACAAGGTTACCTTCCATAACATAGTTGGCTTTACTTTGGGTGTTATCGACCACCTTTACATCCCATTGCTTGGATTTGAGTTGAGCATAGATACGTATTTTATACTCTTTTCCCTCTTGAAGGTTATCAAATCGATAATTACCGTCACTATCTGTCGTTGTTTGAGATATTGTACGATGTGAACCATTCAAAAGTTCAACAACAACACCACGAGATACTTCTTGCCTAATATTATCATAATCCAAGCCTGAGTTACTGACAGGAACTCTGTCAAAACTCACCTTTCCCTGTATGGCAAGATTATCTTGGGAGATAACCCAAATATCTACAGTTGTGATATTCCCATCCTCTTTGCCATCATTGGGTCTGTAGGTAAAGCTGTCTCTACCTAAGAAGCCCTGATTGGGTTGATAGAAGAGTTTGCCCTCTCTAAGCTCAAGGATTCCATTTTCAGTATCTGATATGATCTTGATTGTAAGTGGGTCACTGTTTTGGTCAATATCATTGGCTAAGACATCAATAGTAATGGAACTGTTTTGATAGAGTTGTACATCATCATCAACACCAACAGGTGCAATGTTTTCATTAGTGACTTCTATACTTACAGTTGCTTCTGTACCGCTTGTTTTTCCATCACTTAGAGTATAGGTAAAGCTATCATCTCCTACAAAGTCTCTATTAGGGGTATACTCTAATCCACCCTCTACTGAGATCACTGTTCCATGTTGGGGTTGTGTTAATGAGTAGATCGAGATAATATCACCATCCTCATCACTATCATTTTTTAAGACATCAATAAAACTGTTTTGGGCATTCATCGCAATGGTAGCACTGTCATTGAGTGCAATAGGGGCTTGATTGGCTCCCAACTCGGTTACCGTAATGGATACAAGAGTAGCATTGGAGTCATTAATACCATCAGTAGATACATAACTAAAGCTATCTTTACCTATATATCCTAAGGCGGAAATATACTCAATCACACCATTGTCTGTAATAAAAGCCTCTCCATGAGCAGGTGTTGTAACACTTTTAATTGTTACAGAGTCTTGGTCATGATTTATATCATTTTCTAGCACATCAAGCTCTATTGCCCTGTGGGATGTAACACTAAAGCTATCGCTTTGGGCTATGGGTGGGTAGTTTACATCTTTAACTTTAACCTTGACAATAACACTTTGAGCACTAAGCTCTCCATCATGAGGTACATAGGTAAAGTTATCATCACCAACATAGAATGCATTTGGAATATAGATTACCCTATCATCTTCAACATAGGTCTCACCATGAAATGGTTGCGAAACTTTATCAATAAATATTCTATCTCCATCAATATCCGTGTCATTTGCCAATACATCAATGACTCTTTGGATATTTTCATTGGTAGTAACACTGTCTTCAAATCCTATTGGAGCTTGGTTGACTGCATTTACTCTTATATCTACGTGTGTAATATTTCCATCATAGCCATCGTATGATGGTCTGTAGGTAAAACTGTCATTACCTCGATAGTTTTGATGGGGCGTATAGAGTACTTTATCGTTTTCAATTACTACTGTTCCATGTTGAGGGGAGGTAAGATCTACTATTGTAAGAGTTTTTTGATTCTCTTCAGGATTAAGTAGTTTGTCATTGGCTAAGACATCAATAGTAACTTTTGTATTTTCATCCAAATAGATACTATCTTCAACTCCAATGGGTGTATAGAGATCTTTTTGAGGTGTTACGTAGATTTTTATTAGAGCTTCAGTTGATTCATCTTTACCATCTGTAATTGTGTAGTAGATAGAATCCAATCCAGTAAAATTAGTTTGAGGTATATAACGTATATATGTACCTAAAACTTCTATTTGACCATGTTCTGCTCCTCTACTCTTTGCTATTGTAAGAGTGTCATGCGTATCAAAATCACTGTCATTTTCCAGTGGATAGATATCAATATCGGTATTTTCTAACAGCGTAATGGTATCATCTTTTGCAACAGGAAGATAGTTGTTTTGGGCAGTAGCACCCGTTGTGGCTTTCTCATAATCTTCTTGGTTTGCAGGGCTTCCACAACCTGCCAAAAGAAGAATGAGTCCAAATGAAAATAGTTGTTTAAACATTGTTTGACTCCAAAGTATACATTAATTAATATGAAAATTCTAGCATAATCAATTTAAGATAAAGCAAAAAGATAAAAAAAGATAAGCTAATCGTTTATATTGAGCAATTTTTTAGACTTTTGTTCCAATATCTCAACGCCTTGTGCTACACCGTCAATAATGAGTTCAGGTGATGCAGCACAGCCAGGAATATAGACATCGACTGGAATATAGTGATCAATTCCATTTTCAACATTATACATATCTTTAAAAACCCCTCCCGTACAGGTACAACTCCCTAAAGCTATCACCACTTTAGGTTCTGGTATTTGATTATAGAGCTCAACCAAACGAGCTCTTGAACGATAGGTCACAGGTCCTGTAACTAAAAAAATATCAGACTGTTTTGGGTTTCCACTGTTAATAGCACCAAAACGTTCTAAATCATATTTGGGTCCCAAAGCGGCTAAAATTTCAATATCGCATCCATTACAACTGCCTGCATTATAGTGTAGTATCCATGGAGACTTTTTACTGTACTGACTTATCTTACGCATAGTCACTCTCCTTGTCTATTTTGTACTATTATATCATAAATGGTAGATTATTAAATTATGTATAGATTAAGATGCTATTGGCTATTATATTAATAACTTAAAATTTATTATATGAGGAGTATTGTATGGGATTTTTTGGTATTTTACTTTTAATTGTTATTGTTGTAGCACTCTATTTTATTGTTATATATAATAAGTTTGTAGCTCTTATTGCCTCTATTGATTCATCTTGGTCTGATATTGATGTTCAACTCAAAAGAAGATACGATCTTATTCCTGCATTGGTTGATACAGTTAAAGGCTATAAAGAGTATGAGTCATCTACCCTTGAAAAGATTGTAGAGGCTAGAAAAATGGGAATGAGTGCCTCAAGTGTTGTAGACCAAGGAGTGGCAGAAGGAATGCTCTCACAAGCACTTGGTAAAATTTTTGCACTTGCAGAGGCCTATCCCGAGCTCAAAGCTGATACTACCTTTGCCAATCTTCAAGGTCAACTGGCTATTATTGAAGATGATATTCAAAGTGCAAGACGTTACTATAATGCAGTCGTTGAAGAGTACAATGCAAAACTGCGACAATTCCCTGATCTCATCATTGCCAACCAATTCAATTTTGCAAGTAAAGAGTACTTCAAGCTTGAAGAGGGAGAGGCTGAGCAAGTCAAAAAGATGCCAAAAATTGATCTTTAGTGACTCTTTTTTTAGAATATAATCTATTCTATGATATAATCTCATCTAAAAACTTAGGGAAAAAGGCTTATGACAAAAGAGTACAGAGTAGTTAAATATAAAGAGAATATGATTAAAGCAATACTTTTTGGTCAAGCTAAAGTAAGCCCTAAACGATTTACAAAGTTTTTAAATAACTTCTCTTATGAGGGATGGTCTGCTGTGAGCATTGATAGAAGTGTGGAAAGTGTCTTTTTACTCTTCTCAAGAGAAAATTACGTTATCGTACTAGAGCGAGAATCTTCTAGTCGAAACAACAAACCCAAAGCAGAAAAAAAAGATATACCCAATAAGATTACAGATAGCGAGCTCTAAAACTTTTGGTTTTTTACGTTATAAAAGGCTCTTCATCAATAGTATAGAGCTGCGTTGATTTTGTTTTGCCTTTGAGTGAGATGGTATCAACGTAACGTGTTGTGTAGACCTCTTTGATGCACTCATTGACCTTTTGACTAAAGAGAAGATAGGTACTATACTGCTTATTGACACCCTCGAGGCGTGAAGCGATATTAACACTGTCTCCAATTACCGTATAGTTGAGTCGTTCATTTGAGCCTATATTACCCACAAGTGTTTTACCGTAATGGATACCAATGCGGGTTTTAAAGATTGATTTGCCCTCATCTTGCCATTTTTGATTGAGTTGATGGGTAAGTTTTTGAATATTATAGGCACTCTCTATGGCTTTGTGGCAGGGCTTCTCTACCTCTTTGGGGGCTCCCCAAAATGCAAGTACAGCATCGCCGATATATTTATCGATAGTACCTTCAGATTGGGCTATGGCATCATTGATCACACCAAAATACTCAGAGAGTTGTAAGGCAACATCTTTGGGATTCATATTCTCTGAGATGGTGGTAAAGTTTTCAATATCGGTAAACATAATGGCAAGTTCCCTCTCCTCTCCATCTACCTTTGCCTCTTGACCCACTTCGATAAGCTTTTTGATAAGCTCTACGGGAAGGTATTTGATAAACGATGAGAGGGCTACCTGCAGTGATTTAAGAGAAGCTTGGGCTTTATGAATCTCTTCAACTTTGGAATCATCATCAATCTTGCGATTAAGCTCTAGCTCTTCGATGCTTTTGATCTGATTGGCTATTTTAATAATGGGTTGAGAGAGTCTTTTGGATGTAAAGAGTACAATCAATATAAAGAGTATCAAAATAACCATAGAGATAATAATTGTTTCATACATATTGGCAGTAATCTGACCTAAAATTATCTCTTGGGGGATAATAATTAGTAACCGCCAATTCATACTATTGGACTCTTTGGGAAAGTTTGAGAAGAAATAGAGGTACTTATTGCCGTGTGCATCTTGAACAATGCCTTCTCTTTGGTTGTAGCTATTGTAACGATGAGCTACATCACGCACCAATTGAGAACTGGAAAAATTTGAGAGTTTGACCACACTGATTGATGCATCATTTTCAAACGATGAGGCGATGACATTTTGCTCTTTATCAAACATCACAATATTACCCTCTACCTTTTGGCTCTGCTCAACTAAAAAATCGTGCAGTTTAGAGGATGTGATATCGGCTCCTGCCACTTTGGTCTTGACTCCGCTTTGATCGTAATAGGGACTGCTGATAGTAATACCAATCTCATTGGATGAGGCGTACTTATAGGGGTTTGACCAAAAAGTTTGAGCATTGGTGCTAGCTTGATAGAACCAGTTACGCTCTCTAGGATCAAAATAGCTTTGGCGTGGTTCTATTTTGAGAGTATTAAACTGCTCATCCAAAAACTCCCACTCTTCATAGCTGCCATTAAGATCTCTGCGAATGGTACGCAAGATGAGTTGTGGATGTCGTCGCAGTTGCAAAAAATCTCCGTTAATATTAGCGATATAGATGCTGTTGAGATAGTTATAGGTAGCAAGCTGTTCTTTCATAAGATTGCTTAGTACATACTTATATTCTAAAATATTTTTGTTTTCTCCATTAAGTTTAGAGAGTATTTTGACATGATTTTCTGAAATCTCTAGGGTCTTATTGGTAACATTGACAATATTGGAGCTGATCTCCTTTTGGATTTTATCAAGCATAATGTAGGAGAGATCATAAGATTTGTAAAAGTTGTAGCTAATAAGTATAATGGCAACACCACTAAGCAAAATGGTAAAGAGTTCACTAAGTTTAATGGAAAACTTTTTAGTACGCATCTTTATAACTCCTCAAATATAATTGCTACTATTTTATCTAAAGTATGGTTTTTATTACGTTAAACCTACACAATGTACCCGTTGTTAAGCTAGGAGTAGATAATTGACATTTTTGTGTATATATTACCCTAATAGGTAATAATAATCAATATAATATATAGTTTATAGATATTTTTTATTTATCAAAATGATACAATGATACAACTACATAAAAGCCATCCTATAAAAGATAGCTTAAAATAAAAGGAAAATTGAAAAAAGACAATAAAAACCTAACAGTGAATTGTTAAAGAACTAAAGAGGGCTAAAACCTTCTGTAGTTTCATCCTCT
>Ga0193955_1000489_pt1 | contig 22247 bp, 22 predicted proteins | sample BB_6_MG_FD_140343 | JGI IMG/M metagenome (GOLD analysis project Ga0193955, IMG submission 140343) | Microbial mat bacterial communities from the Broadkill River, Lewes, Delaware, United States - BB_6_MG | ecosystem: Environmental > Aquatic > Freshwater > River > Microbial mats | place: USA... | reverse complement strand
TTGTAAAAAAATTTAACAAATTAAATTTAATACAAACATAAATAATATATACAACTTTTATTCTTTTTTAGTAATAAAAGTTGACTTATGTATTATAGGAGGATTTATTATGAGTATAGAAAGAGTTTCTATAACTCCTGCAGCAGCAGAAGTAGTAGAAAGATTAAAAGAAGAAAATGGTGAATTAGTATTTAACCAAAGTGGTGGTTGCTGTGATGGAACTGCTCCGATGTGTTATGCAAAAAGTGATTTTTATGTACCAAGTAGAAATGTAAAGTTAGGTGAACTTTGTGGTTGTGAATTTTTTATAGATAAAGACCAATTTGAATACTTCAGACACTCACATATTACAGTTGATGTAAAAGAAGAAAAGGCTGCTTTTGGAAATTCTTTCTCTTTAGAAATAGACTTAGGGTATCAGTTTATTACAGTATCTAGGATTTTTACAGATGAAGAGTATGCTCAATTAGATGAGAATGAAAAGAAATAAAAGAAGTAGATTTATTTCTACTTTTTTATTTATTCTCTTCATTTGTAACTAATGCTAAGTTAGTTAAATTATATTTTTGAAGTAAGTCTAAAACTCTTACAACTCTTTGATATTCCACTTTTTTGTCAATTCTTACAATAACTGATTTATTTTTATTTTCAATTGCTTTTAAATTATCTTCTAAAGAATCAAATGAAACTTCAATACCTTTAATTGCTAATTTTGCAGAGCTTAATTCTATAAAAACTTGATCTTTATCTATTTTCATTTCTTTAGCACTTGAGCTTGGCAAATCAAGAATAAGTGCCAGTTCATCTTTTTTAAATACTGAACTTACAATAAAAAATATTAGTAGGATAAAAACAACATCAATAACTGGTGTTAAATCTAATCCTAGTGTTTCTCTTCTTTTCATATTACTTTAATCCAACTATCTCTTTTTTAGCTTTTAGCTCAATAGCATCAATCATAAAAATAAAGTGATTATAAGCTATATGATGTGGAATTGCTACAATTAAACCTGCAATTGTAGTAATTAGTGCAATTGCAATACCATTTGAGAAAACAGTAGGGTCACCTAGACCGTTTGCTGTTATTGCTTCAAAAGATTTATATACACCTATTACAGTTCCAAGTAGTCCTAAAAGAGGTGCAATTGTTGCAATATTTTTAATATAAGTAAGTCCTGATTCTAGTTTTTTTACCTCATACTCTATTTGTGAGATTATACTTGAGTTAGAGTTTAAATCTGTTTTATCTTTAATTCTTTTTATCATTGCATTTTTTCTAGGAAGGGTAAAAAACTTCCAAAGAATAATAGTAAAACCAATTGCATTTAATGCAATTAAAATATATACGATTATTCCACCTTTATCAATATAATCCATTAATACCATATATACCTCATAAGTTTTTTTATTATTGTACAAAACTTTTGTTAATAGATGGTACAATTCTTCCTATGAACTATATAAATTCTCCAATAGAAAAAATAACTTTTAATCATCAGGAAATCTTTGTAAAAAGAGATGATTTACTACATAAAGATTTTTCAGGAAATAAAGCTAGAAAATTTTACTACTTTTTAAAAAATGACTTTGATAATATTACAAAAGTTATCTCTCATGGCTCGAGTCAATCTAATGCTATGTATTCATTATCAGTACTTTGTAAACTAAGAAATTGGCATTTTGATTATTATGTTGACCATATTGCACCATTTATAAAAACAAATCCTGTTGGAAACTATAAAGAGGCTTTGAAAAATGGTATGAATATAATAGAAAAAAAAGTACCTGAAGATATATCTAAAAATATAGATGAAAACAGTTTATTTATTCCAGAAGGGGGCGCTTTAGAAGAAGCCTCATTTGGAATAAAAATATTAGCAGATGAAATAATAAACTGGGCAGAAGAAGCAAAAATTAAAGCTTTAAAAGTTTTCCTGCCTTCTGGTACTGGAACAACTGCTCTTTATTTACAAAAGTATTTACCCTTTGAAGTAATCACATGTGCTTGTGTAGGAGATGAAGAGTATTTAAAAAAACAGTTTACCATTTTAGAAAAAAACAATCATCCTAAGATTTTAAACTTAGATAAAAAATATCATTTTGGGAAACTGTATAAAGAATTTTATGAAATACATAAAGAGCTAAAAGAACAAACAAATATAGAGTTTGATTTATTATATGATTCAAAAGGGTGGTTATGCCTAAATAAACACTTAAAAACTTGCAAGAGTAGTATTTTATATATACATCAAGGTGGATTATTGGGTAATATCTCAATGTTACAGAGATATAAATATAAATATGATAAAATAGCCTAAAAACTACGGAATATGATGCTATCAAAACATGAAACTAAAATATTAAAATTTATTAAATACACACCTATACTTATTGTTAGTTTTTTCTCAATACTTATAACTTATTTAATTTTCTTAGATAAAAACACCGAATATAAAGAAGATATAGAGCAAATAAGAAAAACATTTTTAGAGTACAATAAAAATCAAATAAGATCAGAAGTTAATAGAATCTATGATTATTTGCTTTATGAAAAAGAAAATAGTGAATTACATCTTAAGTCACTAATAAAAACAAAAGTTCAATTAGCACATGAAATAATGATGTATATTTATGAAAAATACAAAGAGACTGAATCAAAAGAACAAATTTTAGAACGAATAAAAGATGCATTAAGGTACTATCGTTTTAATCAAAATAGAGCTTATTTCTTTATATATGAAAAAAATGGCAAAAATGTAATGTTACCACCTCAATCACAAATGGAAGGAAAAAACTTTTGGAATCATAAAGATGCAAAAGGTAAGTATACAATACAAGAAATAACTACCTTACTTAAAACAGAAGAAGAGCCATTTTATGAATGGTATTGGTATAAACCAAATGAAAATAATAAACAAAAAAAGAAAATTGGAATAGTAAAAGAGTTTAAGCCATATAATTTATTTGTAGGAACTGGTGATTATATTGAAGATTATGAAGAAGAAGTTAAACAAAAAATACTTAAGTATATTCAAGATTTCAAGTATTCAATAAATGGCTATGTTTTTATCACAGATTATGATGGAAACTTTTTATCTCATATAAAAAAATCATATATAGGTTTAAATAGAATAAATTTAAAAGATAATAATGGTTTTATGATTACAAAAGAAACTATTAAAGTTGCAAAAAATGGTTCTGGTTATATATCTTATATTGGAACAATAAAACCAGATATAAAGTTGTCTGCTGAAAAAATCACTTATGTAAAAGGCTTTACTCCTTGGAATTGGGCAATTGCAACAGGTTTTTATACAGGTGAACTTGAAAAACAGATTAATGAAAAAGAAATAAAAATAAAAGAAAGAAATAAAAAAGATATTATTAGCTTTTTTGTTATAAGTATATTTGTAATATTAGTATTTGTGCTTTTATCTTTTTATATTTCAAGAGTCCTAGAAAAGCATTTTTTAAAATACAAAAAAGAAGTTTTATCTCATATAGATGAGAATAGAAAAAAAGATAGTGTATATGCACAGCAATCTAAAATGGCTGCAATGGGAGAAATGCTTCAGAATATAGCACATCAATGGAGACAACCTTTAAGTTCAATTTCTATGCTTTCAAGTGGTGTAAAGTTTAAAGGTGAGATGGATATATTAGATGAGAAAGATTTATATAAATCAATGGATGATATTACTAAGTCTACTAAATACTTATCTCAAACTATTGAAGATTTTACTGACTTTTTTAATCCAAATAAAAAAATAGCTCCTTTCAATTTAGAAAAAAGTATAAATAAAGCACTTAATCTTTTAGAAATACAATTAAAAAACAATGATATAAGAATAATACTTAATAGTGAAAACATAGATATTCATGGTTATGAAAATGAATTTATACAAGTAATCATAAATATTTGTAATAATGCAAAAGATGAATTGATCCAGTCAAGTTTAGATGAAAAATTAATTATTATTGAAGTGAAAAAACAAAATGAGCTTGCTTATGTATCAATAAAAGATAATGCAGGTGGAATTAATGAAGATATTATAAATAGAATATTTGAACCATATTTTACTACAAAACACAAAAGTCAAGGTACAGGAATTGGACTTTATATGTCAAGAGAAATTATAGTTAATCATATGAAAGGTACTTTACTTGTAAAAAATGATGAATTTACTTTTAATAATAAACAGTATAAAGGTGCACTTTTCGAAATAACACTTAACTTTAATATCTAAGAATAAGAATCCTTTTTATACTCTTTTATTTAAGTTTAGATATAATCTTTGACTATGAAAAAGAACAATATAATATTAATAGGTTTTATGGGTGTTGGTAAAGGTACAATTGCAAGAGGATTAGTAAAGAACTCTTCAATGTTTGCAATAGATACTGATGATTTAATAGAAAGTATGGAAAACCGAACAATTAAAAAAATTTTTGCTACAGAAGGTGAAACATATTTTAGAGATTTAGAAAAGAAGACAGCTGTTTGGTTAGAAAATAATGTATCAAATACAATTATTTCAACCGGTGGTGGGTTTTATAAGCAAGAAAATATAAACAATATTGGAAAAATAGTTTATTTAAAATCATCTTTTCAAGGAATATTAGACAGAATAAATGCCTGTCCAAATGCAGATAAAAAACTAAAGAAAAGACCATTACTTCAAAATTTAGATGAAGCTATAAAGCTTTATGATTCAAGAGTAAGTGATTATGAGAAGGTATCAAATATCATTATTGATGTTGAAAAAAAACCTTTAGAAGATATTGTAGAAGAGATATTAGGACAAATTTAAATGAAAATTATAAATACACAAGATTCAAATTTTAAAGAAGAGTTTGATGGAATACTAGCACGTGCTAAAAGTGATATAAAAGGTGTTTCATCAATAGTTATGAACATTATTGATGAAATTGTAGAAGATGGAAATACAGCACTTAAAAAACATATTGAAAAGTTTGATAAATGGGAAGTAAAAAGTGATGATGACTTAATGCTTTCAACTATTGATATGGAAAATGCATATAATAATATTGATGAAAAATTAAGAGCATCACTTCATACAGCTTACGATAGAATCAAAGCTTACCATGAAAAACAACTTCCAAAATCTTGGTTAGATTTTGAAAAAAATGGAACTATTTTAGGTCAAAAAGTATCATCAGTCGATCGTGCTGGTTTATATATTCCTGGTGGAAAAGCAGCATATCCAAGTTCGCTTTTAATGAACGCTATTCCTGCAATTGTTGCTGGTGTTGAAGAAATAGTTGTATGTACTCCAACTCCTGATAATGAAGTAAATGAGTTATTACTTGCTGCTTGTCACCTTTGTGGAATTAAAAAAGCATATAAAGTAGGTGGTGCTTCAGCAATTGCAGCAATGGCCTATGGAACTGAAACTATTCCAAAAGTAGATGTAATTACAGGTCCTGGAAATATTTTTGTAGCAACTGCTAAAAAGTTAGTTTTTGGTGAAGTAAATATTGATATGATTGCAGGACCGTCTGAGATTGGTATTTTAGCTGATAGTACTGCAAAACCTAAGTACTTAGCAATTGATTTATTATCACAAGCAGAACATGATGAGATGGCAAGTTCAATTTTAATTACTACAGATGAAAATATTGCAAAGCAAACAAGTGATGAGGTAGAAAACTATCTTAAAACTTTAAGTAGAGAAACAATTGCTAGAACTTCTATTGAAAATAGAGGTGTGATTATTGTAACTTCGACTATGGAAGAAGCCTTAGAACTTATGAATGAAATTGCTCCTGAGCACTTAGAAGTAATGACAGCAAATGCATTTGAACTATTACCATATATTAAGCACGCAGGTGCGATTTTCTTAGGTGAAAATACTCCTGAACCTATTGGTGATTATATTGCAGGACCAAATCATACACTTCCAACTGGAAGTACAGCTAAATTTTATAGTCCATTAAATGTAGAAAATTTTATGAAGAAAAGTTCAATTATAAACTTCTCTAAAAATGCTATTGATGAAGTAGGTGAAGCTTGTGCTCTTCTAGCTGATACAGAAGGTTTAACAGCACATGCCCAATCTGTTAGAGTTAGATTAGAAAATAAATAAAAAATTATAGAAGAAATAAAAAGGAAAATAAATGTCAGTTTTTAATGATTGGTTAAGTGAAGATGAAGATGATATATTTATGGGAAGCCCTAAATCAAAGTTCTTTGATGTAAGTAGAGAAGCTTCTGTTGATGTAGTAGAAGAGGAATGGGATAAAGTTATTGAGAAAGTTGCAGTATTAGAAATGATGCTTTCTGAAGGAAAAGGTGAAGACTTTGATATCAATCAAGTTATTAAGCAATATACTTTTGATAATATAGAAAAAGTAAACGCAGTAAAAAAAGGACTATATGTTGAATTTACTGGTGAGATTATTTGTAGACTAGATTCATAAGGTAGAAAGTGGAAGAATTAGAAGCTGTAAAAAGTCAAATAAAAGAGTTTGTTAAAGATTGTAATGATGAAAAAAGTTTAGAACTTTTAGAAAAACTAGCAACGGGAAAGATGCTAAGGTCTAAACTTATTTTAAAAATCGCAGGTGTAAATGAGGAAAGTATAAAATTATGTGCAGTTGTAGAAATGATTCATGCTGCATCACTTTTGCATGATGATGTTATTGATGAAGCGGATACTAGAAGAGGAAAACCTTCTGTAAATGCTTTATATGATAATAAAACATCTATTATGTTTGGTGATATTTTATATTCAAAAGCATTTACACAACTTACTTTAATGGATAAAAAAATTGCTTACACAGTTTCAAATGCAGTTACACTTCTTAGTATTGGTGAAATGTTAGATGTCGATTTAACAAATACATTTAATACTTCATATGAAAAATACAATGATATGATTTACAAAAAAACTGCATCATTAATAGAAGCAGCAGCAAAAGCAGCAGCAATCTTAGCAGGCCTTGATGAAGAAAAATATGCTTTATATGGAAAAAATCTAGGTCTTGCTTTTCAAATGGTAGATGATATTTTAGATATTACACAAGATAGTCAAACTTTAGGAAAACCAGCAATGCTTGATTTTATTGAAGGAAAAGTTACTATCCCTTACCTTTTACTACACGAAAGATTGGAAAATAAATCAAAATTAGAAGAGTTATATAAAAAAGAATTAACTACAGAAGAAACATCTTGGATAAAAGAGCAAATGAATAAAACAAATGCACTTGAAGATTCTATAAAAATGGCAAAAGATATTGGGAATGAAGCAATACAAGCTGTTAAGGATGAAGAAAATAGTGAAACTTTAATATTTATAATGAAAGCTATGATTGAAAGAGAGTTTTAAATGAGCTACCTAGTAATTAGTTTTTCTCATAAAAATACAGATATTGAAATGAGAGAAAAGTTAGCTTTTGGATCAGATGAAGATAAAGATAGATTTATAAGATCAATATTATCAAATAATGTTACAAAAGAAGCAGTTTTATTATCTACATGTAATAGAGTTGAAATTATAACAAGATCAGTAAATATAAGAAATGGAGCTAAACTTATTTTAGAAGAGTTAGCAAAATACTCAAAGGTAGATTTTGATCTTTTATATAAAAGAGCAGATATTTATGATAATGATAGCGCAGTTCATCATATCTTTTCAGTAGCTTCTGCACTTGATTCACTTGTAATTGGTGAAACTCAAATTGTAGGACAATTAAAAGATTCTTTTAGATTTTCACAATCAAAAGGGCACTGTTCTCAAAAAATCACAAGATTAATGCACTTTGCTTTTAAATGCGCAGCAACAGTTAGAAATGCAACATCATTAGGAACAGGTTCTGTTTCTGTTGCATCAACAGCAGTTGCAAAAGCTAAGGATATTATTAAAAATCCTTGTGGTGTAAAAGCACTTGTAATTGGTGCAGGTGAGATGAGTGAATTAACAATTAAACACTTATTATCTACAGGTTTTGATGTAATTTTAACAAGTAGAGATATTAAAAAAGCTCAAAACTTAGCAAATACATTTGAGCAAAATATAGATGTTGCTCCCTATGAAAACTTAACTTCATTGTTAGGACAGATTCCAGTGATGATTACAGCAACATCAGCTCCTTATCCAATAATAACAGCAGATAATACTCCTGATGCTAATTTTAATAGATACTGGTTTGATATTGCAGTTCCAAGAGATATTGATGATATAGATAGATCAGGTCTAAATATTTACTCTGTAGATGATTTACAAGATATTGTAGATAAAAACATGAGTTTAAGAGCAGAGCAAGCAAAAACTGCATACTCAATTGTAAGTAAAATGTCTTTAGAATTTTATGATTGGTTAAAATCATTAGATATAGAACCTGTAGTTAAAAATCTTTATACAAAAGCTGATTCCGTAATAGATAAAAAAGTGCAATATGCAATAAAAAAAGGTTTTATAAAACAAGAAGACCAAGAAAATATTAGAAAACTTTGTCAGACAATTATAACTGAGTACTTGCACACACCTTCAAAAAAACTAAAAAATATTTCTAAAAATATGGAATGTGATATTGTTGTAGGAACAATTCAAAATATGTTTTCTTCAAATATAGAAGAAGACAGTGAACAATATAAATGTGAACATTTATCAAAAAAATAAGATAGGAAAATAATTAATGAAATTTACTAATATGTTTATACCAACTACTAAAGAAACTCCAAGTGATGCAACTTTACCTTCTCATCAATTTTTAGTAAGAGGTGGATTTATATCACAATCTGGATCTGGCCTTTATGATTTTATGCCTTTAGGAAAAATTGTATTAGATAAGATTCGAGCTATTGTAAAAGAAGAAATGGATAATGCAGGAGCAAATGAAATGCTATGCTCTTTTGTAACTCCAAAATCTTTTTGGGATGAATCAGGAAGATCATCTACAATGGGAAATGAGCTATTAAGATTTAAAGATAGAAAAAATGCAGATTATGTATTATCTCCTACAAATGAAGAATCTGTTGTTAATATGGTTAAAAATCGTATTACTTCATATAAAAACTTACCTGTAAATCTTTATCATATTAACTTAAAATTTAGAGATGAAGCTAGACCTCGATTTGGTTTAATGAGAGGAAGAGAATTTTTAATGAAAGATGCTTACTCTTTTCACTCATCTCAAGAAGACTTAGTAAGAGAATTTAACTTAATGGAAGCTACTTACAAAAAAATCTATCAAAGATTAGGATTAGAGTTTAGAGTTGTTGAAGCAGATTCTGGTGCAATTGGTGGAAGTGGTTCAAAAGAGTTTCATGTTTTAGCAAACTCAGGTGAAGATACTATTGTAGTTTGTCCTGATTGTGAATATGGTGCAAATATTGAGGCAGCAGTACGAAAGAAAAGACATTTTGATGCATGGTTTGAAAATACAAATACACCAGCTTCAATGGAAAAAGTTTTAACTCAAGATTTAAAAACAATTGAAGAAGTATCAAATTTCTTATCTATCTCAAAAGCACAAAATATTAAAGCTGTTATGAAAAAAGCTATATATGAAGAAAGTACCCAAGCTGTTATCTTCTTTGTTCGTGGTGATGATGAGTTAGAAGAAACAAAAGCTTGTAATGCAGTTGATGCTTTAGATTTAGCAGATATTTCTGAAGAAGAATTAAAAGAAGCTGGTTTAACACCTGGATATTGTGGGCCATTTAATTTACCAAAGGGAACAAAGTTTGTACTGGATAGTGAATTAGAAAATGAAATTGGCTTAGCATGTGGAGCTAATGAAGAGCATTACCACTTTGTAAATACTGATTTATCTTTATTAAAAGATGTAGTATATAAAGACTTAATTACAGTTCAAGAAGGTGATATTTGTACTTGTTGTGGTGGGAAGTTAGAGTACACTAAAGGAATTGAAGCAGGGCATATCTTCCAATTAGGTACTAAATATTCAGAAGCTATGGATGCAAAATTTCTAGATGAAAATGGAAAATCACAAGCTTTTATTATGGGATGTTATGGAGTTGGAGTATCTAGATTAGTAGCTGCTGTAATTGAACAAAACCATGATGAAAAAGGTTGTATTTGGACTAAAGCAACGGCTCCATTTTTAGTAGATGTAATTGTTTCAAATGCAAAAAAAGAAGATGAATTAAATGCTGGATTAAAAATTTATGAAGCATTAAAAGAAAAAGGAATTTCTACAATTATTGATGATAGAATTAAAGAAAGATTTGGTTTTAAAATGGGTGATTTTGAATTAATTGGATTTCCTTATGCCGTTGTAGTTGGTAAAAAATTACAAGATGGTTTAGTTGAAATTGTTGATAGAAGAAATACTTCAGATAAAATTGAAGTAGCTATTGATGAAGTGAGTAATAAGCTTAATGAATTATTAAAATAGTTCACTAAGTTTTTATTAGATAGAATTCCTAAAATTTTTATAAAGGACTTTTTTGGAAGATAAAGTAAAAGAAGTATCAGATAAGTTTTCTGCATATATACCAGATAATATTGTAGAAATACTTGCAGGATACGCTATGTCAATTCTTATGGCATTAGTAGTATTTTTAGTTGGAAAATGGATAGTTAGAAGAATTACAAATTTATTAGTATCAGTTTTAAGAAAAATAAATGGTATGGATGAGACTTTAGTTAAGTTCTTAGAAAATATTGTTTATTATATCTTAATGATAGTTGTTATTTTAGCAGCATTATCAGAATTAGGAATTGAAACTACATCATTTATGGCTATTTTAGGAGCTGCTGGTTTAGCTATTGGTTTAGCTTTACAAGGTTCATTAGGAAATTTTGCATCAGGTGTTATGATTATTCTTTTTAAACCATTTAAAGTTGGTGATGTTGTAACAGCAGCAGGAGTTACAGGAAGTGTTCAAGAAGTTTCTATTTTTAATACGGTTATGATTACTCCTGATAATCAAAAAATTATTGTACCAAATAGTGCAATTACAAATGATTCAATAACAAATATTAATGCAAATCCTACAAGAAGAGTAGATTTAGTTGTTGGTATTGGTTATGATGATGACATTAAAAAAGCAAAAAATGTTTTAAACTCTATTGTTGAAGCTGATGAAAGAGTTTTAAAAGAAAAAGGTATAACTGTTGCCGTATCGGAATTAGCTGATTCTTCAGTTAACTTTGTAGTTCGTGCTTGGGTTAATACTCCAGATTACTGGGCTGTAAAATTTGATTTAACTGAAACTATTAAAATTACATTTGATAATGAAGGTATCTCAATTCCTTATCCACAACAAGATGTACACCACCACAATCAAGCCTAATATTCCTTTAATATTAGAAGAGATTATTTTAAGCCTACAAAAAATAGGAGCTACTCCTATTTTAGTAGGTGGTTGTGTTCGTGATACAATTCTTCAAATTCCTTGTAAAGATTATGATATTGAAATCTTTGGAATTAACTCTTTAGAACTTATTGAAAACTCCTTACAAAAATTTGGTTCTGTTAAATTAGTTGGAAAATCTTTTGGTGTTTTAACATTAAAAATCGATGACTTTGATTTTGATTTTGCACTTGCAAGAACAGAAGAAAAAACTGGTTTTGGTCATGGAGATTTTAAGATAAGTACTAATGCTAATTTATCTTATAAACAAGCTGCTATAAGACGTGATTTTACTATTAATTCAATTGGATATGATTTTTCTAAAGAGGAGTTCTTAGACCCCTTTAATGGCTTAGAAGATTTAAAAAACAAAAAAATCAGACATATTAACGATGATACTTTTATAGAAGACCCTTTAAGAGTTTATAGAGGTATACAATTTGCTTCAAGATTTGGGTTTTCACTAGATGAAAAAACCAAAGAATTATGTAAGCAAATGGTTTTAAATGATGATTTATCTCACCTTGCAAAAGAAAGAGTGTATGAAGAGTTTAAAAAACTATTTTTAAAATCAAAAAAACCTTCAATTGGCTTTGAACTTTTAAAGCAATTAGATGTTTTAAACTATTTCCCTGAATTAAAAACGTTAATAAACTGTGAACAAGAATATGAGTATCATCCTGAAGGTGATGTTTGGGTTCATACTTTAATGACCTTAGATGAAATGGCAAAAATTATAAAAGAAGAAAATATTCAAGATGAGTATAGAATTTTATATCTTTATTATTCAATTTTATGTCATGACTTAGGCAAGCCATTTTGTACTGAAATAATAAATGGCAAAATCACTTCATATAAGCATGAAAGTTTAGGTGTAGAACCAACTATTTCATTTCTTTCAAAACTTACAAATGAGAGTAAGTTTATTGAAAAAGTTATTCCACTTGTAAAAAATCACTTAGCTCCTTTTCAATTATTTAAAGATAGTTCATCTCTAAAGGCAGTAAAAAGATTATCTTTAAAATGTAATATTGAAGATTTATGCTTAGTTTGCTTAGCAGATTGTAAAGGTAGAAATATTTCTAATAAAGAAATTTGTGATAAAGCAGTTTTATGGCTTTTAGAAAAAGCTCGAGAATTAAATATCTCGGAAGATGGTCTTAAAGCGTTTGTTCAAGGAAGAGATTTAATAACTTTAGGAATGAAACCATCAAGAGAGTTTAAAGAGATATTAGCTTTTGCAATGGATTTACAAATAGATGAAAATTTAAATAAAGAAGAAATACTTCAAAAGATTAAAGAAAGATATCTTTAATTCATATTTTTTTATTTAGGGTCTAAATATAAAGTTAGGACTTCCATTTACAACATGAAATATCGTTATATTATATTTTTTTGAGTAGTAACGCAAAAGTAGTTTTTGTAATGTTGGTTCTATTGAAGGTGTAAACCATGCATTATTTGATGTTGCAATCATATATTTTACATCATCTAAGTTCTCAAAAATCTTATCTGTTGTTGCTTCATAACAAATTGCATTTCTAAATTTTTGACCATTAATTACAAAATCACTAGGTGCTTTTGCTTTTGAATAATCTTGTGCACCATTATAAAATATATCATTTATTAAATCTACAAAAAACTTTGGAAGTGGTATTTCTTCTCCAAAAGGTACAAGAACTAATTTTTTTGCAATTTGAACATCTCCATTTGAAATATAATAAGTTGCATTGTAAAACTGTTCATTTTCTAAGTATAAAGAGCCAGTTATAATATCTATTTTATAAGATTTATTTTTTAAAATTGCAAGTAATTCTTCACTTTTGTTTAAAATACTTGGAAAAGCAGTTTCAGGTAATATTACTAAATTTTTATTATTATAAATTGCATTATCTATATATTCAAAGTTTTTCTTAAATATAGTAGCTTGATAATCTTTTTCCCATTTTAAATCTTGTTTAACATTTAACTGAGGCATTTCAATTTTTGAATTTGGATTATCAATATATGTGCCATTTGGAAAATGAAATGCAAAAAGTAGTGGAATAATAGAAAGTATTTTCATTCTTTTTAATTTTGCAATTAAAAATAAAGATAGTAAAATTAATGCAAAATCTACTTTTGATGTACCTAAATATGAATCAATAAATAGTAATTCAAATTTCATCCAATTAAAACCAAAAGGAGCAATAAAACTAAATGCAAATATTGCTAATAGTCTAAAATAAGTTTTATCATATACAGTAAAAAGTAAAAATAATATTCCATAGGCAATACCAATTGCTAATAATAACAAAGGTGTTAAATATATTAAATCATAATATTTTAAGCTGATAACCATCCAATAAAACCAAAGTATACCTGTAATAAATCCTGCAAAAAATATTGCATTTCTAGGAATGGTGATTAAAAAATAAAGTCCTAAAAGTCCTAAAATAGTGTTAATAAATCGATATTCAATATTAAAATAGCTTAAGTATATAAAAGCACTTAATAAAATAGCTGTAATCAAGCCCTTTATTATCAAATTTTTGTTAAAATTATCGCGTTTTACTAAAAACAAAATAAACTACTTATAAAAAGGAAATTTAATGGATAGTTCAAGTACTGATTTATTAAGCTCATTATTACCTCTTGTTGCATTATTTGCAATATTTTACTTCTTAATTATTAGACCACAACAAAAACAAGCGAAAGCTCATAAAGAAATGGTTGCTAATTTAAAGAAAGGTGACAAAATTGTAACAAATGGAGGCTTAATCGTAGAAGTTTCTAATGTAGGAGATGAAAGTCTTACTGTTAAAAATAGTGATGGAACAGAAATGAAACTTGTTAAAGAGTTTGTTTCAAAACTTTTAGAAGACTAATTTTACTACTTAAAACATGTAATAATTTTACATGTTTTACCCTTCAAAATACAAAACCCTTACTAAGGACTCAAGATTGAAAATCTTTAATTATAGACTTGTTATCTTTGCATTAAGTATAATTTTTGGTGTTGTTTTTGCAATTCCTTCACTTATGCAAACAGATAGTGGAAAAAAAATATCTCTAGGACTTGATTTACAAGGTGGGCTTCATATGCTACTTGGTGTAAATACTCATGAAGCAGTTACTGCTAAAATCAAAACAATCGCAACAACTGTAAAGTATTATGCAGACGATGAAGACTTACTAATTGATGGATTATCAATTGATTCAGATAGTGTTGTTTTTACTGTTTTAGATAAAGATGAAATTCCTAAAATGGATAAGATGCTAGAGCAAATAAAAGGCTTAGATATTTCAAAAAATGATTTATCTTATACTTTAATTTTAACAGAAACAGATATTGAAAAAACAAAAGATTTAGCTGTATCTCAAGCTGTTGAAACTATTAGAAATAGACTTGATCAGTTTGGACTTTCAGAGCCAACTGTTATAAGACAAGGTGAAACAGCTATTGTTGTTCAATTACCTGGTATTAAAACACAAGCTGAGGAAAAAGCAGCTAGAGAACTTATTTCTAAGCCTGCTAATTTAGAATTAATGGCAGTTGATGAAGAAAGAGCTGATCAGGTATATACTTTATCTAGATCACAAGCTTCTGAATATGGTGATATAATTTTAGAAGATACTAGAGATCCAAATAGAAAATATCTTGTAAAAGAAATACCTATTTTAAATGGGTCTCAAGTTGTAGATGCACAAGTTGCATTTGATCAGGGAAATCAACCAATTATTAACTTTACATTAAATTCTACGGGTGCACGAATCTTTGGAGAATTTACTGGTAAAAGTGTAGGAAAAAGATTAGCAGTTGTTTTAGATGGTAAAGTTTATTCCGCTCCAAATATTAGAGAAAGAATCGGTGGTGGTTCAGGACAAATATCTGGAGGTTTTACAACTTCTGAAGCAGGTAATGTTGCTATTGCTTTAAGATCAGGAGCACTTCCAGCAACTGTTAATTTACTTGAAAAAAGATCAGTTGGACCATCTTTGGGTGCTGATTCAATTAAAGCTTCTACAATTGCTTTAATCTCAGGTTTCTTAATAGTATTTGTATTTATGATAGTTTATTATAGACGAGCAGGTGTAATTGCAAATATTGCACTTATTACAAATATTTTCATAATTATTTCAGTTATGGCAATGTTTGGCGCAACACTTACTTTACCTGGTATGGCAGGAATTGTATTAACAGTTGGTATGGCTGTTGATGCTAATGTTATTATTAGTGAAAGAGTTAGAGAGTTACTTAAAGCAGGAGTATCTGTTCAAAAATCAATTGAAGATGGGTATTCAAATGCAATGAGTGCAATTTTAGATGCAAATATTACAACACTTTTAGTTGCTGTTATTTTATATGCATACGGAACTGGAGCTATTAAAGGTTTCGCAATTACTATTTCTATTGGTATTTTAGCTTCAATGTTAACTGCTATTTTAGGTACTCATGGTATTTATGAAGCAATTGGGGCAAAAATAGCAAAAGATAAAGACTTAAAAAAATGGTTTGGAGTTAGCTAATGGAAATTTTTAAATCAGATAAAATTTATAATTTTATGGGAAAAAGGTTGCCTTTTTTAGGCTTATCTTCTTTACTAGTTATTGCTTCAATTGTTTTATTATTTACAAAAGGTTTAAACTTTGGTATTGATTTTGCAGGTGGGACTATTGTTCAAGTTAAATATGAACAAAAAGCTCCAATTGATAAAATCAGAAATACTTTAAAAAATACTAATTATTCAAATGCATCAATTTCAGAATTTGGAAGCCCTGAAGAAGTTGTAATAAGAATTACAGGTTCTTCTTCAGATATCGCAAATGATATTGGTGATGAAATGCATGTATTATTAAAAAGTACAGGTGATTTTGAGATTAGAAGAGTTGATATAGTTGGGCCTAAAGTTGGTGGAGAATTAAGAGAAAAAGGTATTATGGCTTTATCTTTATCTTTAATTATTATTTTAATTTATGTATCATATAGATTTGAGTGGAGATTTGCAATTGCATCTATTCTTGCTTTAGCACATGATATTATAATTGCAATGGGTGCAATTAGTTTATTTAGTATTGAAGTTAATCTTGATATTTTAGCTGCAATTCTTACAATCTTAGGATACTCCTTAAATGATACGATTATTGTATTTGATAGGGTTAGAGAAGGTGTACAAACATCAAAAGAATCAATCTTAGAAAAAATTGTAAATGAATCTGTTAGTAGAACTTTATCAAGAACAACTCTTACTTCATTAACAACATTCTTTGTTGTATCAACTCTTTTCTTCTTTGGTGGAGAGATTATTCATGGATTTGCATTTACAATGCTTGTAGGTGTTATTGTAGGTACGTATTCATCAATTTTTATAGCAGCTTCATTCTTAGTAGAACTAAAATTCTCAATATCAGATTTTAGATCTAAAGAAGCAGATAAAATAAAAAGACAAAAAGAAAAAGATAAGTTAAGAGCAATGTACGAACAAGGTACAATGTAATTAAAGTCTTTATAAAATATAAGCTTTTACGCGAACTCTGCGTTGAAGTTTGTATTTAAAACACTCAAGTACTTGGTGTACGCTTATATTTAAAATCCAAACTTAACATTGATTTAACTCAAAATTTCATACTTTCTAGGAAATCTTAAAAATAATTTTAGAAACTTTTATAAGAATTAATGTTGAAAGAAACATTTTTTAATATTAATTCTTATAGAATGTTTTTATTTAATATTAGACGAATAATCTGGAGTAGAAATGAAATTAAATAGTCCAAAATCTTTTTTATATAAATTTGATAAAATAACATCAAATAACGGCAAAGATTCATTATTAGCTTTAATATGGATTTTAATTTTTGAGTTTACTTCTACAATCTTAGAATACGAATACTTAGATACATCAGAACAATATATCTTTCATATGCAAGAAGGATTAATTAAAGAGCTATTTATTGCATTATTATTTGTATTGTTTATTTGGTATTGTGTTTATAGTATAATTTTTATGTATAGAAAACAGTTTATCACTCTAGCTTTATATGGCTCTTTATGTATTTATTTACTTATTACTCATGATATTACTTTTAATTTGTTATTTCATAATTTAAACCCTATTAATATACTTGAAAATGGATTTAGTTTTTATATGATTATACAATTGTTTTTAAAACTAATTATCATTTATTTATTAATTAAAATGTTTACAATTATTAAAAAAGTAAAGTAAAAAGGATAAAAAACCAACTTTAAAAAAGCCTACAAAATAGATAGTAAAAGCGATTTATTATCATAATTTAGCTATTATCTCATCTTAAATTTAAAAGTAAAACTATAAAAGGATTTAAATGGATTGGGGTAAAGTAACTTACATATTTTTTTCACTAATGTCATTAACTACTACAGCAGGTTTTTTGTATGAGCAAAATGAAATTGCATTATTTATAGCAGCAGGTGTAAATGTAATATCAACAATATTGAAAATTGGTGTTAAAAACTTACTAGCAGCAGAATTATTAGCAAGTTCTTTAGTTGCAGATCTACATTTAATCCCAGCTTTTATGGTATTAACTTTTATGAATGATATATCTTTAGCAATTTCATTAGCTATTGGTGCAGTAGTTGCAAATATTTTCTCAATTGCCCTAGCATTAATTGAAAGCGCGAAAAGTCACGATAAGGAAGAGTTTTAATGGAATATAACGCAAAAGCAATAGAAAACAAGTGGCAGAAATTTTGGACTGAAAATAAGTCTTTTGAGCCAAGTGATGATCAAAGTAAAGAGAAAAAATATATTTTAAGTATGTTTCCATATCCAAGTGGAAGAATTCATATGGGACATGTTAGAAACTATTGTTTAGGTGATGCTTTTGCTAGACATTTTAGAAAATCAGATTTTAATGTTTTACATCCGATTGGATGGGATAGTTTTGGAATGCCAGCTGAAAATGCAGCTATTAAACACAAGTCTCATCCAAAAAAATGGACTTATGAAAATATTGATTATATGAGAGATGAACTAAGAACTTTAGGTTTGTCTTTTTCTGAAACTAGAGAGTTTGCGACTTCTGATGAATTATACACAAAATGGGAACAAGAGTTTATCATTAAAATGTATGAAGAGAAGTTATTATATAGAAAATCAACTACAGTAAATTGGTGTGAACCTTGTCATACAGTTTTAGCAAATGAGCAAGTAGAAGAAGGATGTTGTTGGAGATGTGATACTCCTGTTGAGCAAAAAGAGATGCCAGGATATTACATTGGTATCACTCAATATGCACAAGAACTTTTAGATGATTTAGATAGTTTAAAAAACACATGGCCATCACAAGTTTTAACAATGCAAGAAAATTGGATTGGAAGAAGTGAAGGTTTAGAGTTTAAATTTGAATTATCAAAAGATTCAAAAAATAAATTAAATAGATCATTCTCAAAGTATTTAGTATTTACAACTAGACCAGATACAATCTATGGTGTTTCTTATTCTGCTTTAGCACCTGAACATCCAATTGTAAAATATATTTTAGAGCATAAACTTTTACCTCAAAAGAAATTAGATGCAATTAAAAATATGCAAAAAGTTAGTGAAAGAGATAGAGCTACTCAAGATAAAGAAGGAATTTCTTTAGAATTAGAAGTAATGCATCCCTTAACAGGTGAAAAAATTCCAGTATGGGTTGCTAACTTTGTTTTATCTTCTTATGGTGGAGGTGCTGTTATGGCAGTACCAGCTCATGACCAAAGAGATTTTGAATTTGCAAAGCAATATGACTTACCAATTACTCAAGTAATTATTGGAAAAGATGGTTTAATTGAAAATCAAACTGAAGCATATGTCAACGAAGGCGAACTTATAAATTCTGAAAGTTTTACTGGTCTTAAAAATACAAAAGCTAAAAAAGCAATACTTTATCATTTTGAACAAAATTCTTTAGGAATTAAAAAAGTTAACTTTAAACTAAGAGATTGGGGTATTTCAAGACAAAGATATTGGGGAGCTCCTATTCCTTTTGTTCATTGTGATGATTGTGGATTAGTTCCAGAAAAAATTGAAAATCTACCAATTGCATTGCCTGAAGATGTAGAAATTACAGGTGAGGGTAACCCTTTAGATACTCATCCTACATGGAAAGATTGTGCTTGTCCAAAGTGTGGAAAACCTGCAACTAGAGAAACTGATACTTTAGATACTTTTGTTCAATCATCTTGGTATTTCCTAAGATATGCAACAAATCCAAAAAAATGGAATGAAGAAGGAATATCAAAATCAGACAGCGATTACTGGATGGATGTTGACCAATATATTGGTGGAATTGAACATGCAATTTTACACCTTTTATATGCAAGATTTTTTACAAAAGCTTTAAACACTTTAGGATATACAAACTCTAAAGAACCATTTAAAAAACTTCTTACTCAAGGTATGGTTTTAAAAGATGGTGCAAAAATGTCAAAATCAAAAGGAAATGTAGTTGATCCTGATTTAATCATAGAAAAATATGGAGCAGATACAGCAAGACTATTTATGATGTTTGCAGCACCACCTACAAAAGAGTTAGAGTGGAATGATTCAGCAGTAGATGGAGCTTTTAGATTTATTAAAAAGTTTTTTGAAAGAGCAGCAAATGTTACTAAAGTAGGAGTTGATACATTTAAAGATATTGACCATAAAACTTTAACTAAAGATGAAAAATATGCTAGAAAAAAAGTATATGAAGCTTTACAAAAATCAACTGAAGTATTTAATAAAACATATACTTTCAATACATTAATTGCAGCTTCAATGGAAGCTTTAAATGCCTTATCAGCACAAAAAAATGAAGCAGTCTGGACTGAAGGGTACTATATATTATCAAATATTTTAGAACCAATAATTCCTCATGCTTCTTGGGAAATATCAAATGCATTGTTTAAAAAAGAGAATTTTGATAATACAATTGAAGTAAAAGAAGAAGTTTTCCAAATGGATTCAATAATCTTAGCTGTTACTATAAATGGTAAAAAAAGATGTGAAATTGAAGTTGAACCAAATGCTTCAAAAGAAGATATCTTAGCAATTGCAAAAGAGAATTCGGTTAAATGGATTGAAGATAAAGAGATTATTAAAGAAATTGTTGTTCCAAATAAATTAGTAAACTTAGTAATAAAAGGATAATTAAAGAATGAAAAGTACGAATAATATAAAAAAAGTACTATTGGTACTTTTTACTTTAAGTTTTTGTTTTTTTACACTTACTGGATGTGGATATAAACCAACAACACATTATGCAAAAAAAGAACTTTCTGGAAAAGTTTTTGTAAAACTATTTGTTGATTTAAAAGATCCTCAAAATAGTGTTTTAATCAAAGATGCTATGAATCAATTACTTGTACATAAGCTTGACTCAAAACTTGTATATGATGAAGCCTTAGCAGATACTATTATGAATATTAAAATAAACTCTGTAAGTATGACAGCACTTCAATATGATGCTGATGGATATAATAACTTATATAGAGCAACAGTTAATATTAATGTTAAGTACAATAAAAAAATTGAAAAAACTTCAAGAAACTTTACTGTAAGTGGTGAAAATGATTTCTCTTTAGGAAGTAGTACAACAATTACAGATACTAAGCGTTATGAAGCTATTAAAAGTGCTTCGGATGATGCTTTAGATGAAGTACTATCAAAAATAGCAATTCAATCTTTTAAAAAATAGTCAATGAAAATTGATTTAAAAAAAGCTAATTTAGCTAAGTTCTTAGAATTTAAAACTCTTTATTATGACAAGATTGATTTTACAACTGTAGAATCATCTTGGAATTTATTATCACAAAGAATCACTTTACCTTTTGTTATTCATATTGTTGGAACTAATGGAAAAGGTAGTACAGGTAGATTTTTAGCTCATTATTTAAGTAAAAGTAATTATAAAGTTTTACATTATAGTTCACCTCATATTATTAAGTTTAATGAACGTATTTGGATAAATGGACAAGATGTAAGAGATGAAGATTTACAGATTGCACATAAATTCTTACAAGAGTTATATCCTTTAAACTTATTAGAAAAATTAACATATTTTGAATATACAACACTATTATCTTTTTATTTATCTAAAGATTGTGATTATTTAGTATTAGAAGCAGGACTTGGTGGAGAATTTGATGCAACAAATGTAGTAAGAAATGATTTATCTTTAATTACAACAATTGATTTAGATCACCAAAGCTTCCTAGGAAATAGTGTTGAAGAAATAGCTCAAACAAAAATGCGTTCAGTTGATAATAAAATGATTATAGGCTATCAAATACATAAAAGTATTTATGATACAGCTTTAAAAGTAAAAGAACAGCTTTTGGATGAGAGAAATACTAAAATAACTATTGAAGAAGTTAAAAATTTTAATAAATATAAATTAAATAAGAAGTTTGCAAGTTATTTAAAAAGAAACTTACATCTAGTGATATCTTGTTTAGAAGAATTAAAAATAGATATAAATTTAAGTTTATTTGATGATGTCGAACTATTTGGAAGGTGTCAAAAGATAGCAAAAAATATAACTATAGATGTAGGTCATAATCCTTTAGCGGCAAAAGTTTTAAAAGAAGAATTCTCAAAGAAAAAAATTACATTAATATATAACTCTTACAAAGATAAAGATTATAAAGATGTTCTAAAAATATTAAAACCTATAATAAATAAAATAATTATTATAGATATTGATGATAAAAGAATGGTTTGTAAAAATAATTTATTAAAAATTATAGATAAATTAAATATAATAAAAGAAGATACAATAAAAATTAATGACAACGAAGAGTATTTAGTGTTTGGTTCATTTTTAGTAGTGGAAACTTTTTTAAAACAATATAAGCTAAATGACTAAATATGGAAAATTTAAAAGAGAGATTAAAAAATCTTTATATAGAAAAAGAGAC
>Ga0193955_1000485_pt1 | contig 22319 bp, 26 predicted proteins | sample BB_6_MG_FD_140343 | JGI IMG/M metagenome (GOLD analysis project Ga0193955, IMG submission 140343) | Microbial mat bacterial communities from the Broadkill River, Lewes, Delaware, United States - BB_6_MG | ecosystem: Environmental > Aquatic > Freshwater > River > Microbial mats | place: USA... | reverse complement strand
AGGTAAAATTATCTTTTCAAATGAAGAGAACAAGCTAAAATTAGAGGCTTTACTTCATCCACTTATAAAAGAAGAAGTTGTAAAAGAATCAAAAATATTAGAAAAAGAAAATAAAATATATTTTGTTGATATTCCTTTATTTTTTGAAAAGATGCGTTATCCAATACCAAAATCATTAGTAGTTTATACACCAAACAATATTCAAATTCAAAGACTAATGATAAGAGATAATATTAACAAAGACGAAGCTGAATTAAAAATATCTAACCAAATGGATATTGAAGAAAAAAAGAGTTTAGCCGATATCTTAATAGATAATTCAAAAGATTTAGAACATTTAGAAAAAGAAGTGCAAAGATTTATAGGAGAAATTATATGACATACACTAAATATAGTGCAAGTGGAAATGACTTTGTTATTTTCCATACCTTTATTAAAAAAGACTATTCAAAAGAAGCAATAGAACTTTGTAATAGAACAGAAGGAATTGGAGCTGATGGTTTAATAGTATTAGTTCCAAATGAAAAAGCAGATTTTGAATGGTTATTTTACAATAGTGATGGAAGTGATGCTTCTATGTGTGGGAATGGTACAAGAGCTTGTGCACATTATGCATATAAAAATGGTTTAGCTCCAAATTCTATGAAATTTTTAACAGGTGCAGGACTTATAAAATCAATAGTTGAAGATGATATTGTTGAAACTGAGTTAACAGCTCCAATTGTTATAAAAGAAGAGTTTGAACAAGAAGGATTTACTTGGTATTTAGTAGATACGGGGGTTCCTCATTTAGTAACAATTGTAGATGATTTAGAAAAATATGACCACGATTTAAGTGCTAAAATGAGATATGAGCATAATGCAAATGTTAACTTTGCAAAAATAGAAAATGGCAAAGAAGGAAAAGTTCTAAAAGTGAGAACTTATGAAAGAGGTGTTGAGGGGGAAACATTAGCTTGTGGAACTGGAATGGCTGCTTGTTTTTTAAGAGCAAATAATTTAAATCTAGTTTCTAATAAAACTTTTGTTTATCCAAAAAGCCAAGAAGAGCTTACTTTATCACTAGTTGAAAATACTATATACTTTAAAGGTGCTGTAAAAAATGTTTTTACTATAAATAGGTAAATAGTTATGAAACTATCTAAAATTTTTTTATCTGTTTTTATAATATTCGCTACAAACCTTTTTGCAAAAGGTATGCCAGAAGAATTTTATCAAATAAAAAATATTAAAGAAACAAAATCTTATTTCTTTAAATATCTTTATAAAATGATTAAAAATGAAAACAACAAAATTTTAGAAGAAAGAACTTTTGTAAAAACAATGCTAAATTCAAATCTACTAAATATAAATGCTAACTCAGAAGAATTTTTAAGACTTCTAAAAATCAAAAAAAAGTATAGAATAAAAAAACTTTTTGACTTGACTTCTTATATGAAAAAAATAGATATTATTCCCCCTTCTATGAGTTTAGCTCAAGCTGCTGTAGAAAGTGGATGGGGTAAAAGTAGATTTATAAAAGAAGCTAATAACATATTTGGACATTGGACTTATAATTCTGAAATTGGAATGATTCCAGAACAAAGGAAGGATGAAGATAAACATTTTATTAGAATTTTCAAAACTTTGCAAGCATCTATTAGTGCTTATATGCTAAATTTAAATAGAAATAAAGCATATAAATCTTTTCACAAAGAAAGATACAAAATGAGAATAGCAAATAAAGAATTAAGTGGTTTAGCATTATCACAAACTATGTTAAATTATTCAGGTATAGGAGAAGAGTATTTATCAATTTTAAAAATAGTAATTAAGAAAAATAAACTTGAAACATATGATAAAAAATTTTATCAAGAAATAAAAAAATAAATTTAATTTAATCAAAAGGAAAAAATATGAATTTCACGGCACCTTTAAAATCCGACTCTATTAAAATAATGCTTTTAGGAAGTGGAGAGCTTGGAAAAGAAGTTGTAATAGAAGCACAAAGACTTGGAATTGAAACAATTGCAGTTGATAGTTATAACAATGCACCAGCACAGTTAGTAGCAAATAAATCTTACACTATTAATATGAAAAATAAAGAAGAGATTTTAGATGTAATTAGAAGAGAAAAACCTAACTTTATCTTGCCTGAAGTTGAAGCTATTAATATTCAAGCACTTTTTACAGCAGAAGAAGAAGGTTTTCACGTAATTCCAAATGCAGATGCAGTAAATAAAACTATGAATAGAAAAAATATTAGAGAATTTGCAGCAGTTGATTTAGGAGTAAAAACAGGTGGATACGAATTTGTAAGTACTTTTGAAGGATTACAAATAGCAGCAGAAAAAATGGGCTTTCCTTGTGTAATTAAACCTGTTATGAGTTCTTCAGGTCATGGACAAAGTATTGCAAAAAGTGCAAATGACTTAGAAAAATCTTGGGAAATAGCTAAAGAAGCTAGAGGTGATGCTAGTGAATTAATTGTTGAAGAGTTTATTACTTTTGATTATGAAATTACAATGCTTACTGTGCGAAATGAAAAACAAACAGTATTTTGTGAACCAATTGGACATATACAACAAGATGGAGATTTTATCTTTTCATGGCAACCTATGAACATGAGTGATGAAGCAAAAACAAAAGCACAAGATATTGCTAAAACTGTTACTGATGGTTTAGGTGGTCGTGGTATTTTTGGTGTTGAGATGTTTGTAAAAGGTGATGAAGTATATTTTTCAGAAGTAAGTCCAAGACCACATGATACAGGAATGGTTACTATGATTACTCAATCTGCTAGTGAATTTGCACTTCATGTACGAGCAGTATTAGGACTTCCTTTAGATTATATTGATTATGGAGCAGGTGCAAGTGCTGCATATAAAGCTAGAAATGATACCTTTAATCCTCAAATTGATATTTTTGAACAATCATTTACAAAAGATTCGATTATAAGAGTATTTGGAAAGCCTCAAAGTCATGTGGGAAGAAGAATGGCAGTTGCTTTAACATTTGATAAGGATTCTAGTGATAAAGCTTTACAAAAAGCTAAAGAGATTATAGGAAACTTTGACGACAAATAAAACTAAAGTATATCTTTAGTTTTACTTTCTATCTATTCTCTTCTTTATTCTTATACATTAATTTATCAACAATAACTAATATATCATCAATATTATTTTCTTTTTTAAAAGCTGTAATCCCATAAGAAAAAGAAAATTGAAGTTTTTCGATTTTTGAAGAGCTAAGAACTAATGTTGAAAGTTTTTCTTGGACTTCTTTCATTCTTTTATCAGGGTTTAAAATTGTAGATTTCTCCTTGTTAAACAATACAATAAACTCATCTCCAGCATACCTTAAAATATCTACAGCAGGATTACCTAACTCTTTTTGTAAAAATTCAACTAAATATTTTAAAATCTGATCACCTACAACATGTCCATAGTTGTCATTGATAAATTTAAATTTATTTAAATCTAAAAAGGCTATAAAACCATCATTTTTAAATAAGCCATCTTCTAAATAGTAATCTGAAAACCATTTTCTATTATAAGCACCTGTTAAAGGATCAGAGAAAAGTTCTTTTTGTAAAAATTTTATTTGCTTTTGCATTTCTTCTAATTCGTTATTTATATTACTTAAAGATTCTTCATCTTTATTTTGAATTGCTTTTTTTGCATTTTTAGTTGACTCTTGTAAAACAATTAAATTTTCATTTGTTTGTCTCACAATTTTATCAACATATTCTGTATCTTCTTGTAAGTCCTTTAAAATAACCTTTTCATCATCTAGATTTACTTTTAATTTTTTTGCATAGTTTTCAAAAATCTTAGAGTATTTTCCAGGGAGAATAATTGATTGTTTTTTCAAATCTTTTATTGTCAAATATGTTATTTCTTTTAACTTATTAATCACTATGACTCCTAAAATATTATTTGAATAGTATATTCAATATGAACATATACTTATATTAAATAATATTTATATATTAATATTTAGCTTTAAATTTCTATTTTTATGTATTTTTAACTATCTAATTACAATTTTATATGCATATTCCCATATTTTTTATTAAGACTTTTTCAAACCCAAATTTCTTTGTAAAAGCATAATCATACCAATTCAATTATAACTTTCATTTATTTCTTTATAATTAATGATTATTTCATTATAAAAATAGATTATTATTGACAAAATACAATCTATATGTCTAAAATAACTAAATATGATTTATTTATAAAGTTATTTAAGTAGTAAAATATTAAATCTTACAATATAACAAAATAATATTATAAAAGTAAATTTATTCTTTAAATACCTATATTGTAGCACTTTATCAAAATAATAATTAATTCATAAGTTATTTTTAAATATAATTATTTTTTAAAAATAAAGGAAGCAAATGAAAAAAATAATTTTATCTTCATTACTAATAGGAACTAGTTTACTAGCTGACGTAAAAGCACCTGATGTACTTACGACAAATAGCTTTGAAACTTCAGAATATCAAGTTTTTGTATCAAATACAAAAAATATTCCAATCACAAAAGATATGGCAGCTAAGAAAGTTTTTCAAGGAGAAATTGAAGACTATTACAAAGAATATAGCAAAATGACTGAAAAAAGATTTCATGCAGGAGAAGAAGTAGCTAAAAGATTAGTAGCTATGAATAAAGGATTAGGAAATGCTATTTATTTTAAAGATATTCAATCTCTACAAAATATTGGTATAACAGCAGTTGGAAGTATTGCTTTAAATGCTATGTTAGGTTCAGTTTTAGCTGATGATACATATGTAGATGTTGTAGATTATTATAAAGATGGAAAACCCGTAACAAGAGTATTGAAATACCTAGTGTCTGATGATGGTTTAGATGAAGAAGAAATTAAATTAGTGTTTAATACAACAAATGATCAAAGTTACCATTTTAGAAGTGGTGGATTTCAAACAGTTACATTTAAATAAGGATAGTAGAATATGAAAAGAATATTATTAAGTAGTTCAATTTTAGCAACATTAATTTTTACAGGGTGTGGATCAGTAAATCCAAATTTGCCAACAAAACAAGTTGAAGTAAAAAAATATGATATTAATGTTCCTTATGCTGGGAAAACAAAATTTGAAAATGTTCCTAATAGTGAAACATTGTTAAAAGTATCACATGAGTTAAAAGGTAAATATGCAAATAATGTATATAAAGTTGTAATACCAGCTATGAATAAAATTAATGAAGAGGTTAAAAAAAGAGGTTATGAATACTTTCAAATTGTTTCGCCAAAGCAAGTATCAAACCTTGAAGGATTTCCAATTAATAATAAAGCAGATTTAGCAACTTTTTTAAATCCACAATTCTCGATGCCAACACATGAATTAAGTTTATTAGAAACAAGAAAAACACTAATGGATAATCAAAGTTCTCAAAATGTTGTAGATATACCATTCTTAATTTTTGGAACAACAGAGTTTGAACTAATTGTTAGAATGATTAAAGAGCCTTCTTATGATGAAATAGTTTGGAATGTAAATAATTAGACCAAAAAGGAAACATGTAATGAAAAATATATTTAAGAATCTAAAAATAAAGATAATAACTTTAGGTTTTTTATCGTCATTATCATCTTTAAGTGCGGGAGGGACATATGAAACTATCGCTTTTATTGGAGATGATTTAGAATCAGGATTAAATTATAAAAACATAAGATATGATGCTTTTGGTCAAAAAGGTATGTTTTTTGGTGAGAATTATAGTAAAAGTAAAATAAGCTATATCAAACCAGATGGTTATAAATGGGTAAAATCTAGATATGACGGTAAACTTAATGATAAATTAACTTTTAAGAATACTAATAATTATGCATATTTAGAGAGAATTAATTTAAAAAACGATCTGTCCTTATCAAGAATGAAAGATAACAAAAATGAATGGTATTTATTAATTGATGGAGGAAGTTGTGTTGGAAATAAATGCAGCCTTGATGAAAATATAATTTCTGTAGTAATTCCTAAAAAATTTAAAATATCCGGATATGAAGCTTATGAAAAGAGATATGAAAATTCTAAAGAATATGACTATAAAAAAAATGCAAATTTTAAAATTATCGATAATACTGTAACTTTATATACAAAAAATATAGCTGGGGCTTATTTGAGATTATGGATTCAAGATTTAACTCCAACATCAGAAATATATAATGATGTATCTAGATCATTAGAAAAATTTTCTGAAATTTCAGTATATAAAACAGATACTGAAACAAAAATTATAATGCCCATGGATAATGTTTTTGCAAGTGGAAAAGCAGAATCTAATAGAACAGGAAAAAAATGGTTAAAAGCATTATCTTCTACTTTAAAAAATAAAAACTATAAAGAAATAAGAATAGAAGGACATAGTGATAATATTCCTATCAAAGGGAAATATCCATCAAATTGGGAATTATCAAGTGCAAGAGCATCTTCTACTGTTAGGTTCATGATTAAGGAAGGAATCGACAAAAATAAAGTCGTAGCAATTGGATATTCAGATACAAAGCCTTTAGTAGATAATAATTCAAAAGCTAATAGAGCAAAAAATAGAAGAGTAGAAATTATTATTGTTGGTAATTCGGATTCAAAATTGAATGAAGGATGAAAAAAGTATTAATAGCTTTGTAATTATTACAAAGCTATTATTTGCAAAATTAACACCTTTAGAAAAATATACTCTAGATTTAAATTACCCAACAGCCATCTTTGCAATATTTTTCCATAAAAAAGGTGGTATTTTATTTTCAAGTTCCCATGTAATACTCATAGGTTGACTTCCATAGTGATTTTTATAAATAACCTTCCCTAAACATACATACGTCATTACATTTTTATTTTCATTATGATTTGATTCTCTTACAAATAAGATAATATTTTTATTCTCTTTTTGTTGATTAATATAACTTAAACCTTTAGGAGAGTCTGGCTTAGTTGAATTTTGAGATTGCCAATGGAATAATCTGTCATTTATTGCATAATCATCATACATAGTTGTAGGTGAGTATTTATCTTCTGTTTTTTCTAATGTTACAAATAAGAGTTCAGTATTTTTGTCTTTTATATTTAAAACACCTTCTCTACTACTTGATTTTTTTTGAAAACTGTTTTGCCCAAAACCTGATAAAATTTGCTCTCTTGTATATCTTGAATGTAGTTTTATTGGACAAAAATATGGTAAATCTAAATCACTTTCTATATGAGTGATTTTATCTATTAAAATTTCAATTACCTCTTTTAATTCCTTAATTAAGATTTTATTATTCCCTATATATTTTATTCCCTCGTCTAAACTATTGAACATATTTGGGTATTGAAAGAAATCATAATAAAGCATCAAAAATGATTTTTTATTTTTTTCCATAACTTCTTTTGTGAAATCGAAATTATTATCTATAAGTTCTAAAATAAATTCAAAATAACTATGAGATCTTGTTAATAGCCATTTTTTAGAAATAGCTCTTATCAGCTCTTTTTCATTAACTTCATTAAAATCTTCTACAATATTAGCTTCATAACACAATTTAGAAAAACTATCTTTTTTATATAAACTTTCTAGGGAAAGATGATTTATTTTCGTAAAATTTCTAATTGTAAGTGGTAATCTTGTCTGATTTTCGTAATTTCTTATTTTTGATATTAATTTTCTTCTACCAAGTGTAGTTGCTTTTTTAATATTATTTAAAATATGTTCTTTAGCCTTTTTTTCTAAAACTATTGAACACCCTAAAGGTAAATGTGGAAATTCATTTTCTATTTCATCTTTTACACTATTAGAAGTTTTACCGATTAGATTTCTAAATTTACCTTCAAAATCATATTCATCTCTTGCATTTCCTACAAAATCTAAAACAGTCAAGCACTCTTTGTTTTCAGCAAATCTAAGTCCCCTCCCTAATTGTTGTAAAAACACAGTTAAACTCTCAGTTGGGCGCAAAAATAAGATAGTATCAATTTGGGGAATGTCAACACCTTCATTGAATATATCAACTACAAATAAATAGTTTATTTCTTTTTTTAATAATCTTGATTTCACTACGTTTCTATTTGAACTTCCACTTATAAGGAAATCTGCTTTTAAACCAACTTCATTGAATTTCTCACTCATAAATTTTGCATGTTCTTGTGATACACAAAAACCAATTGATATTACATCATTTATATCTCTTAAGTACTCTTCACATTTTGCAATAATTTCACCAACTCTTTTTTCACTTGATAAAACATCTGTTAATTCACTTGTTTGATATTTTCCATTTTGCCATTTTATATTTTGTAAATCTACACTATCACTAATTCCAAAATATTGAAAAGGACAAAGTAATTTTCTGTTTAATGCTTCAGGAAGTCTAATCTCAGAAGCTGTAACTCCACAAAAATCATCTAAGATATTTTCATTATCCATTCTTTCAGGAGTTGCAGTTAATCCTAATAAAATATTTGCTTCAAACTTTTGTAAAATTGGTCTATAACTTTTTGCAGCTATATGATGCACTTCATCTATTATTATAAAATCATAATAGTTTTTTGAAAGAGTGAATCTTTCAATATTGTTTTGTAGAGTTTGAACAGAGGTAAACAAGTACTCATAACTTAAAGGAGTAATTCCATCAACCCACAATTCACCAAAATTATTGTCTTTTAATATTGCTTGAAATGTAGCTCTTGCTTGTATTAAAATTTCTTTTCTGTGTGCTACAAATAGAAGTTTTGCACTTGGATTATTTTGTTTAAATCTTTTATAATCAAAAGCACTAATAACCGTTTTCCCTGTTCCTGTAGCTGCAACTAAAAGATTTTTATAACGTTTGTGAATTTCTCTTTGTACTTGAAGTTCTTCTAAAATCTCTTCTTGATAATGATGTGGCTTTATATCAAAAAAAGTTGTGAAATTATTTGTATCTTTTGTCGAAGCATTTTTTAGTGCAATTTGAAGTTTTTGTTTTTCTGCTTGGGTAAATACTTCAAATTCTTTATCTTCCCAATATGTTTCAAAAGTCTTTTGAAACTTTTTTATTATGTGCGAAATTTCTGAATTTGTTACTTTTAAATTCCATTCTAATCCACTTGTAAGTGCACTTTTTGAAATATTGGAAGAACCTATATATCCTGTATGAAAACCCGTATCTCTAAAAAATAGATAAGATTTAGCATGCAATCTTTCATTTGCTGTATTATATGAAACTTTAATTTCAGTATTTGGTAAACTTGCTAAAAATTCAACCGCTTTTAAATCAGTTGCTCCCATATATGAAGTGGTAATAACCTGTAATTTTTTTCCTCTTTTTGTAAATTCTCTTAACTCTTTTTCAAATATCCTAATACCTGACCACTTAATAAAAGAGACCAAAAAATAAATTTTGTCAGAAGAAAGTATCTCTTTTTTTATTTCACTTTCTAAAGAAACACCTGCATTACTTCCTGTAAAAAGTTCACTTTGAGTAAGACCTGTATATGGAGTAATCTCTTTAATATAAGTGTCAAAATCTTTTATATGAGAATCTAATTTAGGTATGACAGCTTTTAAGATAGAAGTATTAATATCAAGTAAATTATCTTTAAAATCTTGTTTTTCAATTTCACTTTGAAGTAATAAAATTATTTTATTTATAATATTTATTTGAGTTTCAACACTATTTTCACCACTTATTAAATTCAGTGAATGATTAATAAAGTTACTTATATATTGTGTCAAAAAAGTAGATGCTTCCGATTTTTCAATAGCAGTAGTTTTATAATAAATAGTTTCCAAATCCAAAGAATTTAATTTATTTGAAATCAAGTTATTTATTAATTGTTCATATAATCCAGTTTTAAACATTTATAATCCAATTATTTTTATAAATTGAGTTTATCATATTTTTAATTTAACATATATACTAAATATCAAGTCTTTTTTCAAATATTATTAACTTGAATCATATTATTTAGTATATAAACTAAAACTAAAGCAAATATTTATTTTAGAAGATATATAATCAATCATATTTAACTTATATACTAAATAAGAACACATATTAAGGTATTAAAATGGAAGCAACCTCTACTAAAATAGGTAAAACTATAAGACTAAGAAGAAAAGAATTAAATCTTGAACTAAAAGATTTACAAGATTATTCAGGTGTTAATTATGTTTCAATTTCAGATATTGAAAATGGAAAAGCTAATCCTACAGTTAAAACAATAGAAAAACTTTTAGATGTACTAGGGATGGAATTAGATATCAAAGTGAAGATTAAATAATGCAAAGAGCAAAAGTTTTTAGAAACAGTATATTTGCTGGTTTACTTACAAAATTTGATGAAAATAGCTATAGCTTTGCTTATGATAAAGAGTATTTAAATAAAGATAATGCAAAAGCTATTAGTCTAACATTCCCTTTACAAGAAAAAGAATTTACATCAAAAAGTTTATTTCCTTTTTTTTATAATTTATTAGCAGAGGGTAAATTAAAAGATATTCAATGCAAGGAACTTAGAATTGATAAAAATGATGATTTTTCAAGGTTATTATTAACAACAAAAGAGAACACCATAGGTTCTATTACTATAGAAAAAGATGAGATATAAAAATGGAAGATAAAATATGTTTAAGTTGTTTAGCTATAAATAAAAAACTGCGAAATAACTATTGTCCAAAGTGTATTAAAGAGCTTTTTAATGGGAATGTACCCAATCCTTTAAATTTTGATAGAGTTGAATTTACTAAAAAAAGAGCAGAATTATCTCCTAGAATGTCAATCTCTGGAGTACAAGATAAAATCTCATTAACTTTTGAAAAGAAAGACTTAATACCAACAGCAACTAATGGAAGATATATTTTAAAACCTCTTACTAATGGGGATGGACATATTCAAAATGAAAAAGATATTGTGGCAAATGAACATTTATCAATGCTTATCTCAAAGAATATATTTAAAATTCCTACAGCTTCAAGTGCTTTAATTAAATTTAATGATGGAGAGTTAGCTTATATAACAAAAAGATTTGATTATGATGATATATCCGGTTTAAAATATGATCAAGAAGATTTTGCTGGAATTATGGGAATAACACCAGTAACTCATGGAGAAAATTATAAATATGATGCTTGTAGTTATTTAGATTGTGCAAAGATGATAAAAAAACATGTCGTATCTAGTATAGTATCACAAGAAGATTTTTTTAAAAGAATTATTTTAAATTATCTAATATGTAATGGTGATGCTCATCTTAAAAACTTCTCCTTATATAGTAAAGCAGACTCTAACGAATACTTTTTGACACCAAGTTATGATTTATTAAATACAAGATTTCATATAAATGAAAAATATGGAGATATGGCAATAGATTTATTAGATAATTATACAGCTACGTATGAAGCTTATGGTTACTATACTTATGATGATTTCAAAACTTTTGCCAAATTTATAGATTTACCTGAAATCAGATTTAATAAAATTATGAAATTTATTGAAGATTCATATCAAAAAGTAGAAGAGTTGATTAATAAATCTTTTTTAAGCTCTAAAGCAAAAGAGTTTTATAAAGAATCCTATAAAGATAGAATGAAAAGATTGAGTGTAAGATAATATAAAAAATTCGGGAAAATACTATCATTTATTTATACAAGGGGAAGACCTTTAATAACCTTAAACGAAAAAAGCCCGACCTAAACACTGCTAACAGTGATTAAATCGGGCTTTTAAGTGGTACACCTAGAGGGATTTTAATTAAATTCCAGCAATTACCCTTAGATACCATTAAATAGACTTTTTAATTTTTCAAATATAAAAGAAATACTGATTAAATGATAATAAGGGACACTATATTGGCACTGCTTACAGTAAAAATATTAATTCTAAATACAAATGTCGATTACATACTAAATAATACAACATATTATAAGTTTAATTTAAACAAAATAACAAAGAAACAACTAATTATTAAAAATAGAAAAGGCACACAATGACATTTGGTCCAATACCTGAAGAAGCAAGTTTTTTAGAGCCATTAGGAAATAACTCTGATAACTATTTTAAGAAGATTTTTCCTACAGCGATGGCTTTATGTAGTTGCAAATGGTTTGAATTTGAAAGTGGTTATAACACATATTTTTTGATAAGATATTATTGCTCAATTTAGATTTAATAAACAATAGACAATTTAGAAAATTGACAAAAGCAAAAGGCGTATTCCCTAATGAAAATTCACTTTTAAAATTACTTTATATGGGTATTCTTGTGCTTGCACTCTCTTTGAGAAAATGCTCAAATTAAATGGTCTATGCCAGTTTGGAATTGCTGTTTAACCCTATCTCAACTGGCAATATTTTTTGAAGGGAGATTAGATAAGCACTTAAAATTATAGTTTATGTAACTATTGGTGACTGACACGAAATTTTAAACGCTCTCCTTATAATTCGTAATTAATTTTGGAATATTATCCAAACACTTGAAACTAAAATATTAAAATCTTTTATACTCTAACTAATCTCATTAAAGGCTCAAAAGAATATAATGCAGATCGAGTTCCTGATGATTCATCTTGAACTTTCAGTAATCCTTCCTCTATTAATATTTTAGGAAATCTTTTTGCTGTTGACTTAGGAATTCCACTTTCATTAATAAATTTACTATTTCGAAACAAGGGGTTTGTAAAGACAAAGTCTAAGGCATTTAAACTATATTGAGAAGAGAGAACTTCTCTAAACTTTTCTTTCATCTCATTATATAAATTACTAATACTTTCCGCGATTTCTAAATTTTTTATTGACTGTTCTTCAATTGCTTGAAGGAAAAATATACACCAATCAGTCCAATTATTTTCTAGAGATACATTTCTCATTTTTTCTATATAAATATCTTTATTTTCCTCAAAATAACCACTTATATAAAAATGTGGTTGAGATATTATTCCTGACTTCCAAAGCATAAGAGTTATTATCATCCTTCCAATTCGTCCATTTCCATCTTTAAATGGATGTAATGCTTCAAATTCTATATGAGCTATTGCTGTTTTTAATAGTAATATTTCATCTTCTTCATTTATATATTTAAATAATTGCTCCATTCCATCATTCAATTTTTCTGGACTTATAGGAATAAATGAGATATCTTTTTGTGCTTTATCCCCTAAATAATTCTGTTCTGTCTTATATTCTCCAGGAGATTTTTTTGCACCACGACCAAATGATAATAACTCTTGATGTGCTGATTTAATTAAATATTCACTTAATGGATATCCTATATCAATTGCTTCTTGAGCCGACTTTAATGCTTTTTGATATAAATTAGTTTCTATAACATCAGATCGAACCATTCCTTTTGTATCTGTTGATCCACCAAAATCTGCCTCGTATTGTAATATCTCATCTACTGTACTAATTGTTCCTTCCATACGAGAAGAAACTACTGCTTCTTTACTTCTTAAAGGTGCCAATAAGATCTCACTATTATGCATTTCTTTAATCATTTGATCAAATCGTGCGATTGCTTCTGTTGACTTGACTAATTGTTTCATTAATTTATGATAATCTAGATTCTCAGGAGGAAATTTATCATAATGGTACTTAACCGCATTTTCTAAATTTAATTCTGTTATCATTCTATACCTTAATCTAATATTTTAGTTGTTAATATTTTAGTAAATAATGTCTTAAAGGATCATTGTGTTTAAGATAACTTATTTTATGATCCACAAGATCTCTTCCGGTGCACCAATGATCCTCTATCTTCTCTGTGGATTATATCTTTAAATCTATGATCCACAAAATCTCTTAACTGAAGGTATAATAAGTTTTTATTATCATCGATAATGAAATATTGTAGATTCATGTTAGATATTGGTATGATCATAATCCAAACAGAACACTTTAGAGATAAAGTCTTAAGTATTCAAGCAATAAAGCTAAATTATCTATTATTCATTGAAGAGAAAAATATTTTTTAAGTTGGAAATAGGTTGGAAAGTATATTTTAATAGACATAAAAAAAGCCCGACATAAACACTGCAAACAGTCATTAAATCGGGCTTCTAAATGGTACGCCTGGAGGGATTCGAACCCCCAACCGCCGGGGCCGAAACTCTTTTATATTAACTTTTCTATGTTTCTTAAAGTTATCTATTTTATTCTAAAGTTCCCTAAAAATAGTACTTTATATAAACTTCTTATTACCTTATTTAATCTATAATTACATTAACTTATTTATTTTATTTGTGATTCTTTTGTGATTCTAATATTAGAATAAATTCTTAAAGGCTTAATTATATGATTGATGAATTTATTAAAACTCTACCTAAAAGACATAAAACTAAAAAGACTGGTATCTACTATAAAGAAATAGAGAAAACAGTTATTAATACTAATGGTAAAACTAAAACATCTATAGTTGATAAGGTATATACAATTCAATATAAGGATAGTGATGATAAATGGAAATTCAAAACTATTGGTAAATACTCAGAGGGAATAAGAGAATCATTTTGCAATGCAAAAAGAATTGAGATTATGAATAAAACTAGATTAGGTGAGCAGCCCGACATAATCAAAAGGAAACAAAAGAAGAAAATAGTTACATACGATTCAATAGCTATTAAATACTTTGATAGTGTAGAAGGTGTAAACCGAGATAACAAAAATTCTATTGCAAGATATGAGCTGCATATCAAACCTTTTATTGGACATAAAGATATTTCATTAATTGATTATAAAGATATTGAAAAGATTCAAAAGGCAAAACAAAAAACACACGCACCAAAAACTGTAAATCATTTAACTACACTTGCCGGAACTATTTTCAACTATGCAATCAAAAAAGAAAGAATGAGAATAATAAATCCAGCAAGTGAAATTGATAATCTAAAGGTCGATAATAAAAGAGAAAGGTTTTTAAACCTGGAAGAGATAAAAGCTTTACTTGATCATGTTGCAGAGAATGAAACGCTAAATCTATTTACAAGATTATCTTTATCAACTGGTGGTAGAGCTTCAACAATTATGAACATAAAGAAAAAAGATGTAGATGTTGAAAACCATACTATTAACTTATATGATTTTAAAAATAGTAGTTCTTACAAAGGATTCATAACAAATGATCTATTGCCTATAATAAAAAACTTATTACCTCATCTCAAAATTAATGATTATCTTATTACAACTTATGCTATGGATACCATACAACATAAAATGAAAGCAATACTTGATGATTTATTCAATGAAGGATTAAAGTCCAATGATTCAAAGAATAGAGCAGTTACACATACACTAAGACATACTTTTGCTTCACAACTAGCAATGAATGGAACTCCTATTTATACAATACAGAAACTAATGAACCATAAAGATATAAACATGACTTTAAGATATGCAAAATTAGCACCTGATAATGGTAAAAATGAAGTTAAAGGACTTTATAAATGATATTTAAAAAGCAGAGCAAATCAAGAAAGATACAAATAATAAAAAATTCTTACGATATGGCAATATCTAATTTTGATAAAGATTTATCTCTCTATGAAATTGAGATTTTTGTGCATGTAGAAGACCATGTATATAATAAAATATACAAAGAAGTTAAAGAAAAATTAGATGCAATTAATACTTCTTATATTAATGGAATTAAGAACGAATCCATATATAGGCAGAAGTATAGTTTTATTGATAATTTTGAAGTATTAATAATAAGTGAGATTAACTATAACGTGTTTGCTAAAGACTTGATATATCTTATTTTAGAAACACTGCATTCTTATATTGAATACAAGATTATTGATTATTATCAAAATGAAATAATAAAAAATGCTTCAATAATAAACCGTGCAATTAGTAGAGGTTTAACATATACAAAAGAACAATTTGATAAACAATCAATCATAGATATAAACAAAAATATAGGAGCTAAAAGAATAGTATTCATGAATGAATTTTTAAAAAAAGTCAAAGCCCATTCAAAAAGTGAACTTGATTACTTATTTATTAAAGCATTCGAAACTAGAAAAAATAATGAACCTAGAATAGGTAGTAATTCACTTATGGGCCTTGCAAAGTATTTAGGAAGTGAAAACCAGAAGATATTAAAAATAAGTAGAAAGAACTTAATATCTAAACTTAACTCTTTTCCTCTCTGCGAATATGTTAATGTTAAGGAAAAATATCCTTTACTAATTTAATCTTTTTATTTTTGTAGAGGTAGGGAAAATACTTACTTTAATCTTATTAAGAATATACCTATCCTAAATAGGTTAAAACAATGCTACCCTTTACTATACTTCCTTATCAAAACTTAAAAGGAAGTAACCCATGCAATTTACAAACCCACAAGCAGAGCAATTTTACATTATGTTAAGAGAAACATACAAAAAGTCCTTTCTTAATAAAAAAGAATTATCGCAAGAAATGAATATTTCAACCTCGTCTATTGACTTATACTTATCTAAAGGTCAAGGCTTACCAAATTACAAAAAGTTAGGAACTGCAAAAAATGCAAAAGTAGTATTTAATATTATTGATGTTGCAGAATTTTTATCACAAACAATAAAAGTAGCATAATGATTTTAGTATGTAGGAGGTGGAATATGTAGAATAAACCTCAGCAAGTACAAGTATTTGATGAGATGTATATTAGTTTTAGTCGACTCAATTATAGCACACTTCAAATACAAACTAATTAAAAGAAAAACTAAATTTAAAGATATACGATAAATGGCTACTTCATAAAATGAAGCTAATAGAGTATTGTCCAAAAATAGACAAAAAGGATAGAAATCATGTATATAAATGAAAATTTAAAAGTGAATAGATACAGAAAAAAACCAATAGGAATCAAAACAAAATGGAGCATAATTAATAGTACGAGAACTGTTAATTTATTAGATGGATTATTAAAAGGGGAGTCAGTTTCACAATTACGTAATCATTATAACTTTAGCAAGATAACAAACCCAATAGCAGAAATAAGAAATGAAATAGGATTTAAGAATATATTGAATTATAGAATTGACGGACTTAAATGTGAAGAATATCGTTTAATAGATAGTGATATTGCAAGAAAAGAAGTTGAATTATTGAAGCAGAAGATACTGATGAATATAGTTAAAAAAAAGCATAAGTAATGAGTCATAAAGCATTTATAGATTCAATCAATTTTAAAAACTGTACTTTTGAAAATATACTTGATGAGAAGAATTATAGAATAGAAGAAGTCAAAACTATTGGGGTGTTTAACCCTGATAGATGGCGTGAAGAGTTTGGAAAGAAAACTACACGTAATTTAGTTGATGCAAAGATAATACATTCTTCAAATGGCTCTGTTATACCACTAAAAAGGTATGCAGCTAATAGAAAAATGCAAGTTATAGAGTTCGCTGGTATCAATGGTTATACAAGTAGGTCTAAACTCTTAAATGATGTATTATTGGAAATAAAAGAACAGTTTGAAGATAGTTACGTATGTAGAATTGATATAGCTATTGATATGGAAAAGATACCAATGAGTATTATTAAAGAACTAAAAGAAAAAAGGACACCTTTTAAATATGGATATACAACATATTATAAAACGTGTAAAGAAAAGAAAACTAATCAACACATAGATATTAAGCATTATAATAAAGCTATTACAGATAAGTTGTCTTATCCTTTGGAACGATTAGAGTTTTGTTTTAAAAGTCAATACTTTAGAAAGATTAAGTTTAAAGACGTAGAAACAATATTTAACAAAATGCAGAAAGGTATCAAGAGATTTAGCGGATTAGTAGTTGAAATACAGTCCCTATAAGTTATATACAACAAAATTAAATTAATCCCTATAATATAGGGTTTACAGAGAATAAAAAAGTGATAAATAATAGTTATAAGGAGTAATAAAATGGCTAGAGGAACTCGAATAACATTAACGGATGATGAAGTTATGGAACACTTAGATATGAAAGAAGACTCTTTCATGGAGTGGAAAGAGAAACACTATAAAATATATTTATGTATTGTTGAATCCTTAATGAGAAATAAAATAAAACAAAAATTATTGTAACAAAGTAATCGTATATCAAGCTATAGAGCGATTAGAGGTTAACTGATGATATTAAATTTAAAAGATTGAAAGGTATGTTATTAGGTGGGTAGTGTAATAAAGGTACTGTAAAAGATAAATGCAGTTTCATAAGGGTAGGAAAACACACGATATCTCACTATGTCGCAACTTTTTAAAACACTACCCCAACACCCAACTATAATAGGGGTAAAGTTCTATTTTATGGTACTTTATTCTTTATTTACTTGTGGAAAAGAATTAAAAATAAGATATATAGATTCCCTACTTTTAATATATTCTATATAAATAAATTATGTTATCTTTTTTTAAAAATCTGATTAACCACAACCTTAAAATTGATTACTTATGAATAGATTAAGCTTTATTGTCTTAAAGTTAAGTATATAAATAACAAAAGGAGTTATTATGAAATGGAATATACTACTTGTTTGTACTATTATTTTAGTATTTAATGCATGTGCGCCGAATAAACCATACCGAGTAATAGGACCTATAGATTGTAAAACTGATATAGATAAGTGTAAAAAATCTTATCTAGAAAAACATGAAAACTACGATTTAGCTTTTGTTGAGTTCTCAGAAAGAGGGAATTTGTTTAGTAATGAAAGAGCAAGTAAAGTTCTTGAAAAGATTAAAGAACAAGCTGCATCTAAAAAGGGTGTTGCCTTAATTACTTTTATTCATGGATGGAAACATAATGCACATAATGATGATGCAAATGTAAAAGATTTTAAAAAAGTCTTGAAAGAAATATCTGAAATAGAAATCACTCTTCCAAATGGGACGAAACAAAGAATTCTTAATGAACGTAAACTTATGGGTCTTTACATAGGATGGAGAGGTTTATCTGTTCATGGATTAGGGTTGGAAAATGGAACATTTTGGGATAGAAAAGCTGTTGCAGAAAAAATGGGGAAAGGCGTTTCTGATATATTATTAAATGTTAATAGTTTGATTAATCAGAAAAAAGAAAATCTTTCTCTTACTATCGGACATAGTTTTGGAGGAGCTATCACATTATCAGCAATGAATAAAATTGTCCTTACTAAATTAATTGAAGCTAAATATAGCGGAAATAAGCCTTCTAATTTCGGTGATGGTATTATTCTATTAAACCCAGCTATTGAAGCTAATGAAATTCTACAATTAAAAGAAGAAAGTATGAGAGTTGGTAATAAAATAACAGATAATACATCAAGACCACTAATGTATATTGTAAGCAGTAAGGGAGATACTGCTACACATTGTATCTTTCCTCCAGGACAATTCTTAGGAACTGCGCTAAATTGGAATGAAGAAGACTTAACAAGACAATACAACAATACAGAATATATTCTTGATGAATATGACTTAGATTTAGAAACTATTGGAAATTATAAACCTTTTAGAACAGGAGAAATATTAGATAAAGAGAATCAGAAAGAAATTTTAAAAGAAAAAAAATTAACCTTTAATGAAAATGAACTTGGTGATTGGAAATATCAAAGTAAGTGTAATGAAAATAGTTCTGAATATTTACCATGTACTGAAAATGAACCACTTCAATTTCTATATACTTCTAAATCATTTATTGGTGATCATGGAGATATATTTAATAGAAATGTAAAGTCATATTTAGCATCAATTATAAGTAATTCTTTATACAATCAAACTAGTGGAGCAAATGTATTTGAAAAATGTTCCAATAAAGATAAAAGTTTTAATTTTTGGGGATGTTTTGATTATCACTACTCAAATTTTGAATAAAAAGTATAAATAAATAAAGAGAAGTCCTTTCTTTATTTAAATAATTAGTTAAAACACTATTCACAATTTATAAAGGAATTTAAGATGGCTTATTGGTGGGTTAATCAAGGTATTACATATAAAGAGGAGAAAGAAGGTTCATTCCTTTGGGCTCCAAAACAAACTACACAAGGTAAAAAGCAACACCATTGGGAGACTATGTATCAGGTTCAAGAAGGAGATATCGTTTTTTCTTATGCAAAAGGTTCTCTTAGAGCTTTCTCTAGTGTAATAAAAACATCATATGATTACATTAGACCTTTTGAACAAGGAAATGAAGTTACATGGGAGAGGGAAGGAAACAAAATTAATCTACTTTTCAATGAATTAAAGAAACCTATCTTGCTACAAGACATTAATATAAAATTATTATCGTTATTACAGAATACATACTCACCCATTAATACACAAGGAAAAGTAAATCAAGGATATTTATATTCAGTAAACGATTCAGCAGGAAAATATTTAATTGATTTAATTGAGTCACAAGAAAAGATATTAATCAATCAAGAATTTGAAGAAGATATAAAACAATCAAATTTAGAAAAAACAACTAAACAATCTATAGTAGAGAGTAGAATTGGTCAAGGTGAATATAGAAAGAACCTAATTAAAATATGGAAAGGTAAATGTGCAATAACTGATTTAGACTTAACCGAAGTATTAATAGCATCACATTCTAAACCTTGGAAATATTCTAACAATCAAGAAAGATTAGATCCATATAATGGATTACTACTATCTCCAACATATGATAAACTTTTTGATAAAGGATATATAAGTTTCGATCAGAAAGGTAAAATATTACTCTCAAAAAAATTAACATCTAAAAATATTGAATGTTTAGATATTAATAGAGATGCCACCCTTTTTATTAAACCAAATAAAGAACAAAATATATATTTAGACTTTCATAGACAAAATATATTCATATGTTAAAAGTAAAAGGCATTTTAGGTTTAGATACTTAACTTGTAAACCTAAATCCTTCTTTATATTTTTCATTATCACTAATCATCTCTTTAATTAATGGAAAATCATTTTTTTCACTATAAATGTATTGTTCAGAAAAAGACACTTGTAGGCTATTATAAAACTTTACATTTTCACATGTTAATTTAATTGACTTGTTAGTTGTAAAATTTTCAATATTTTTACATATTGAATCAATATTTTTCATTGTTTGTTCATCAACTAATGTATTCTGTAGTAACCATATTGCATTTTCTTTTGATTCTTTTAGGTCAATAAGATAGGATGGACATAACATCCCTAAAATTAAGGTTGAAGATAATGGTAGATAAACTTGAATTCCTTTTACTGCAAGTCCTAAGTTTCCATATGGACGTAAATCTATTTCATTATGAAGCACAACAGGATGATCAGATATAAAGAAAGGGTTATCTTTATCTGTTTCAAAAAGATGCCAATTTTTTGTTGAGATATATTGCTTCTGTTCTATGCATCTAGGAATCATACTTAAAAAACTATTTTTTAGATTTGCAAAGTCATTATATTTTAAATTTTTTACATCATTAGGGTCAAAACCCATATTTCTGATTTTAGAAGCAACAGATTCAATCATTGATTCTTGCATTTTAAAATGCCCATATGTTCTAAAATATTGACTTAATACAAATATTGAAAGCATTTCCTTTTTTTCTTGATTAAGAGTTGATAAAGATTTACTTTTAACAATTTCATTAATAATTACTGATGAATGAGATTCTATTTTTTCTAGAAATGACTCTAAACTTAATTGTTTTGGATCATCTACAAAATTATAGAATGCATTTCTAACCGTAGCATCATTGACGGATTGTTGAAATTCTCTTTCATTTTTTTTATCAAATGTAAATAATTTTTTTTTATTCTCTTTTCTCCCAAATCCAAAGTTTTTTAAAAGAAATTTTGGCACGGTATGCTGTCTTTTTACATTAGTTGTATATTTCATAATAATATTATACTAAATTATTGGTTTTTAATTTATAAAATAATTATTTAATCTATTATTATATATAATATTGATTATTATTAAGGATATTCATGACTTCGTTTAACATAGATTTATCAGAAGAACTAAAGACAAAACTTACTAAAAAACTTAAAGATGAAAATATTACAAGTAAACAATATATTCTAAAACTTTTAGAAAATGATTTAGATTCAACATTAAACTTTGAAAATGGTTTCTACTTTAATGAATATCTAGGAAAATTATTTAACCAGGACAAGAAAGAAATTGAACTTACTAGAATAGAAAAAGAATTACTACTTACATTGATTGAAAGCAATGGAGATATAGTTCCAGTAGAAAAGTTAACTTTAAGAGCTTGGAAGAAAGAGGACGTATCAATATTTACTTTCAGAAATATGATAAAAAAAATTAGAAATAAAACCTACTATACATTAATAAAAAATCATTCTAATCTAGGTTATTCAATAGATATCTAATAATAAATAAAACTTCGACCTCTCGTTCACATAACCTCATCAATT
>Ga0193955_1000483_pt1 | contig 22352 bp, 19 predicted proteins | sample BB_6_MG_FD_140343 | JGI IMG/M metagenome (GOLD analysis project Ga0193955, IMG submission 140343) | Microbial mat bacterial communities from the Broadkill River, Lewes, Delaware, United States - BB_6_MG | ecosystem: Environmental > Aquatic > Freshwater > River > Microbial mats | place: USA... | reverse complement strand
TTTCTTTGCGCTCGTTTCCTAAACAGCATTACCTGTTCTAGGTTCAATGGGTATGATCTCAGCCACTTATTGGCACCCCTTTATTGAGAACGCGGCAAAGATATAACGGATTTTAGAATTACGAATGAGGAAATTTGATTTTTTTTTGACACAAAAACGTCGGGTAAGATAGTGCAAACGTAAAGCTTTGAAACTCTAATATTTTAGTGAAAAGAATTGAGCGTTTACTCAAGTGTTGGAGGCTTCCGATTTGCTTTTTTATCAGCATGGATACGCTTATTTTTTAAGCGTTTCTTTTTAACTCCTCTAGGAATTCTTGTTGGAATACGTATTTTCTCTTCTTTTAAACCTTCTTCAATCAATTCTATAAAGCGTTGTGTGACTAAAGCTTTGTTTCTAAATTGACTTCGACTTTCGTCACAGGCTAGAATTAAAACACCATCTTTGGTTAAGCGATTATTGAAAAATTCGAAAAGCTTTTGTTTTTCTTCGTCATTAAAAACGGATGAGTTTTCAAGATCAAAGTATAATTCAGCTTTTGAAGATACCTTATTTACATGTTGTCCTCCGCTTCCCGAGCTTCGAACGTATTTATAGGTTAATTCAGATTTAAGTAAGGTTACATCCACTATTCTTTAATTTGATGTGGTGATTTTAATAAATCGTTTACTGTTTTTACTGGGTTAAAAGTAATAATAGGAACTTCAACAAAAATAGTATTCCAATGTGCCATACTTCCATTCCAAAGTCCAGGTAATTCTAAGGCTTTTAAGTCCTTACCATTTTTAGTTTTTTGAGTTATAAAAGCGGCATTGTGATCGACATAATTTTCTAAATTAAACTTTTCACCTTTATAGTTTTTTACGCCACAAACTAAATCTACAGGATTAAAATGCGTAGCGTTTTTAAGAATTTCTTCTTGTTTTGGATCTTTTAAATTGATTTGTGCCGACTCTACTATTTGAAGTGATTGGTTAGATTTATGATCTTTTACCCAGAAAGGACCACCTCCAGGCTCTCCTTCATTTTTTACCATACCACAAATTCGGATCGGACGGTTTAGTTTTTCATGTAAGTATTCAATTTTATAATAATCAGTATATTTTCTATACTCATCAGATATTTTAATACTTAATTCTTCCGTTATAAAATGTTCAATAGCAGCTAAATTATCTTCCGTAATGTTTTCAGAATCTAAATCGTGTAAATATTCAAATGCTTTAGATTGCAATTTTAAAAGAATTCCCGCGAGTATTTTTTTATAGGTAGCAACCTCTTCTTTATATTTATAAACAACAACATTATCTATGTTTTTAACAAAAATAATATCAGCATCGAGTGCATTTAGATTTTTTAATAAGGCTCCATGTCCAGAGGGTCTAAATAAAATTGAGCCATCTTTGTCCCGAAAGGGTTTATTGTTTAAAGTTACAGCAATTGTATCTGTTGATTTTTGTTGATATGAAAAAGAAATATCGAATTTAACTCCTGTGTTTTGTTCAATATCTTGTTGGATTTTTTTAAATTCTTTTTTGAATTTGTTTTGATGATCTTCTGAAATGGTAAAATGCAACTTAGCTAAGCCGTTACTTGATGCATACAAAGCAGCTTCGTATAAATGTTCTTCAAAAGCTGTAGATATATGATTTTTTTTATACTGATGAAAAGGTAATAAGCCTTTAGGTTGATTTCCAAAATTTAATTGATCTTGATCCAGCATGGCCTTTGCAAATTGCCATACTTTTTCTGTATTAGGCAAGGTTTTAAAATCTATGTTTTTAGATTTTAACAGTTTTAAAACTTGATTGTAAAACGGAAATTTTTCCATTCCAACCATAAAAAGAGATAATTCTCTAAGGTTATTTCTATTGATGTAAGAATTGAGCGATTGCTCATTGGAATTATATTGGTTAACAAATTGAAATAGAAATTTAAACATTCTAGTTGCTGCTCCAGATGCTGGAACAAATTTTAATAACGATTTGTTGTCTTTTTCTTTTTCAAATAAGGAAATATATTCTTCAATTAAAGTATCGTTTAATACCGTAATGCCATTGTTAATAGTCGCGGCCTTTGAAATGTTTGTATACGGAATTCCAGTTTCGAAAATTTGAATCTGTTTTTTTACAACATCTAAGTTTAAATCTTTAGATTCAATTTGTTTTATGTCTTTTTTGGTAAACTTCATAATTTGTTCAATAGTAGGTTGTCAATATGTTGTATTGCAATTTTAAGACGTTTCTCTTTACTTCCTTTTAATAAAATATAAGGTTTATTATGCGTTTTTAGAGTTGTTTCAAAAGCATTAAACATACGTTCGCGTTCATTGGGTTTGTCTCTTAGGTCATCAGCTTCCCACGGGGTGTCAATATAGGTTAAAAAGTAAATATCGTAAGAGTTTTTTAGAGCATGTGCTTCTAAAATCGGGTCACATGTTCCTGAGTAATAAACTTCGCTATAAACTTTAGTTTCAAGTAAATCGGTGTCGCAAATTAAAACAGAATCTGTTTTTTTAGCTAATTTGTTTTCGAGATTCATCTGGCCAATTGCAATGGGCAATAAATCTTTAGGTTCGCATGTTTTGCGTTCGTTATTCCATTTATCTTGTAAATATTCACGAGCATATTCTGGCACCCAAACGGAGTTATAGTGTCTGGCGAGTTGTTGAGATAATGTTGTTTTACCTGTAGACTCTGGGCCAAATAATACTACTTTTATGCAGTTGCTAGCTTGTTGTTTAAGCTTTTTTTCCATGCTAAATAACCAAATATTGCTATAACTGTAAATCCTAAATATTGAAAACTTGTGAATGTGAATCCTTTATACAAATATAAAGGTACAGAAATCACATCGCCAATAATCCAGAAGATCCAATTTTCTATTTTTTTCCTTGCCATTAACCACATGCCTACAAAAAATATAGCTGTTGTTATGGTATCTACATAAGCTACCCAGCCATTCCATTTGTCAAAGCTTTTATATACAATGAATACAAACACTAAGGTTGCTAAGAATATGGCAAGGCTTAGTATTTTTTCTTTATTAGTGGTTTTTGATATTTGAGTAACGTGTGTGGCATCTACTTTACGTGTCCATATATACCAACCATAAACACTCATACAGAAGTAGTAAGCGTTGATCATCATATCTCCAAGGAGTTCCCATTTTAGTAGTAGGTAAACAAAAATCAGCGTGCTTATCATTCCTGTTGGGAAAACAAGAAGTTTATTCTGTTTGGAATACCAAACCGATAAAAACCCAAAAATAACGGCTACAATTTCTAAAACAATATCAGTGGTTTCGTAATCAGAATATTGCGAAAAAAGAAAATCAAAAATGTGGTTCATAGTCGCTTCGGTCTGTTTTTACAATTTTCATTTGTAATACGGCAATATCAATTTCTGAAAATGAACGTTTTATTTCTTGAGTTAAAAACGGCATTAATGTATCGTAATCGCCATAAATTTGAGTACTCAAAGGGTTTTCTAAAACCGTGAATTCTGAAGCTCGTAAGTGTTTTATAAAATCAATAATATGAGGTTCGTAATCGTCTTTTAATGGTGATAATTGTAATTCGATGGATATCTTCATTGTCCTTGTCTTAACTATTTATTAGTTGTGTATTTGCTGTTTTTTCAATTTATCAAAAAAGGCTTCGTTATCTTCAAAAGCAGTTCCAATTACGACGATATCTGCTCCTGATTTGTAGGCAGCTTCTATTTCTGTTTTGGTTCTTATACCTCCACCAACGATTAGAGGGATGTTTAATTGTTGTTTAACTTCGGAAATAATATGAGGCTCAATAGCATGTGTTGCTCCACTACCAGCTTCGAGATAGATAAGTTTCAGGCCTAATAATTCTCCTGCTTTTGCGGTATCTTTTATGGTTTGAAGGTCTTTTCGTTGTATGGGTTTTGTTTCACTTACACGTTGTACGGCCGTTTCTTTTCCATTTTCAATAAGCAAATAACCTGTTGGAATAATTTCAAGATTGGTCTTGGCCAGTTTTGAAACAGCTTCTACTTGTTTTCCTATTAAATAATCAGGATTTCGACCAGAAATTAAGGATAAAAATAAGATTCCATCGGCTTTGTCTGTTATTTGAATGACGTCACCGGGAAATAAAACTACTGGTAGATTGGTGTATTTTTTTACCTCAATAACTAAGGAGTCTGTTAAGCCTTCATCAACTTCACTTCCTCCAACAAAAATATGAGTTGCTATCGATTGGTTTACTTTAGAGATAAAACGAGAAGCATCATTAAGATTCATCTTATCAGGATCAATCAAAACGGCTAACAATTTTTCATCTTTAGCTTTTGAAGCGGTTATATTTTTATAAATACTATTCATTAAGGAATGACATAAGCACAAGTAAAACCTTCAAATTCTAAAAACGCTGTATGGTATCTATATTTTTTGTTTTTATAATCTATCCACGCTACTGTACAACCATCTTCTAGCATAAACGGGATGACTAAAAAATGTTCTTTAAATAACATGCCAGGAGTAGCAAAAAGTTTGTAAAGGGATTCTTTTATTCCCCAAATGACGGTAAGTCTATTAATATAATCTTCGTCCGTAGGTTTTACATAATTAGATTCATAATCGACAAACTTATGTGCAATAATTCCTATCTTTTCACGCTGTTTTTCAATATCAATACCAACCTCAGCATCACTTATAATGACTCCAGAAAATGTAAATGAATGTGTTATAGAAATGTGTTTACCATCTTTAAGATGCGGTTTTCCGTTTTCGTCATAATATAAATCCTGATCTGTGTATCCAAACTCGTGCAATAAATGTCTAACGCTTAAAAAACCACGTTGATGTAACTCACTTTTCATGCTTAACACACGTTGTAAACTTTGTGGTTTTAAATCTAAGGGTTGAAATAATGCGTCATAAGATTCTTCAATCTTCCAGATTTTAACAGTAGTTTGTGAATTTACACTAATGGATTTGTATAGTGGCATTTAGAATTATGAATGTTATTGATTATCTTTGCATCGCCTAAGGCGGATTAAGCGTTTTTTAGATAAGCGAATTTAACTATTTAAGTGTTAACCCCAAAGGTGTTTCAAAATATATAAACAAAGAAAATAATATGAGTACAAAAACAGTTGCTTACGTACCTAATAAGGTAAAGGATATGTCGCTTGCGGCTTGGGGAAGAAAAGAAATTGAATTGGCTGAAGCAGAAATGCCAGGCTTAATGAGTTTACGTGAAGAATATAAAAATGAGCAACCTTTAAAAGGAGCACGAATTGCTGGTTGTCTACATATGACAATTCAAACGGCAGTTTTAATAGAAACGTTACAAGCTCTTGGTGCTGAAGTAACTTGGAGTTCTTGTAATATTTTCTCTACGCAAGATCAAGCTGCTGCTGCAATTGCTGCTGCAGGAACTGCGGTTTATGCATGGAAAGGATTAACAGAAGAAGAATTTGATTGGTGTATTGAGCAAACATTATTCTTTGGTGAAGATCGTAAGCCATTAAACATGATTTTAGATGATGGTGGTGATTTAACCAATATGGTTTTAGATAAATACCCAGAGTTATCTGCTGGAATTAAAGGTTTATCTGAAGAAACGACAACGGGAGTTCACAGACTTTACGAGCGTGTTAAAAATGGTACATTAACAATGCCAGCAATTAACGTAAACGATTCTGTAACAAAATCTAAGTTTGATAATAAATATGGTTGTAAGGAATCTGCAGTAGATGCTATTCGTCGTGCAACAGATATTATGTTAGCTGGTAAACGTGTTACTGTTTGTGGTTATGGTGATGTTGGTAAAGGTACAGCAGCTTCTTTTAAAGGTGCTGGTTCTATTGTAACTGTTACTGAAATTGATCCTATTTGTGCTTTACAAGCTGCTATGGATGGTTTTGAAGTAAAGAAATTAGAAACTGTTGTTGCTAATTCAGATATCATTATTACAACTACAGGAAATAAAGATATTGTACGTGCAGAGCATTTTGAAGCCATGAAAGACAAAACTATTGTTTGTAACATTGGTCATTTTGATAACGAAATTCAAATGGATTGGTTAAATAAAAACCATGGTAACACTAAAGATACGATTAAGCCACAAGTAGATAAGTATAACATTAATGGGAAAGACATTATCATTCTTGCAGAAGGTCGTTTAGTAAACTTAGGTTGTGCAACTGGTCACCCAAGTTTTGTAATGAGTAATTCATTTACAAACCAAACTTTAGCGCAAATTGAACTTTGGAAAAACAGTGATAAGTACGACAATGACGTATACATGTTACCAAAGCATTTAGATGAAAAAGTGGCTAAATTACATTTAGAAAAAATAGGTGTTGAGTTAACGGAGTTAAAAGACTACCAAGCAGAATACATTGGTGTAACAGTTGAAGGTCCTTATAAGCCTGAGCATTACAGATACTAATAAATTCCTGCGCAAGCAGAAATCTTATAATTGAAAAATCCCAAGCATTAGTGTTTGGGATTTTTTTATTATAGTTACCTTTCAATAAAAAATTAAAATGAGTGCAGTTAACAGTACCGTTTTGCAAAAGAAATTAGATGTTTTAGAAGGTTTAATTCCTAAAAGTAAAGCTATAAACACAAGTGTTTCAAAAGCGAATGTGGCATGGCATATAGATCATAGTTTAAAAGTGATTAATGCTGTTGTGAAAAATATGCAGGATTCAGATCCAGCCTTGTATAAGGATAATTTTAGTTTGGTAGGTAAATTGCTATTGAAATTTAGATTCTTTCCAAGAGGAAAAGCAAAAGCACCAAAATATGTGACACCGCCTGAAGTCATTTTAGAAGCTGATATTATATTACAATTAGCAGAAGCGAGAGCGCAGATAAAAACAATATCAAGTTTAGACAACAATGCTTATTTTAAACACCCTTTGTTTGGCAATGTAAATAAATCAAGAGTTGTACAATTCTTAGATGCGCACACCAATCATCATATGAAAATAGTGAAGAGCATCTTGAAATAATTCGGTTTTTATTTTTAGTGGTTCTCGATACAAAATTGCAGAAAAGGACACTATCCTAAAAAGTGACGTAAGTACTTTAAATAGAATAATTTTACTTTTTAAATTTAATAATAACTTATTTTTCTTGTAATTTTCTCTTTGATTACTCCATTTTGTAAAGTTATTTTTTCAATAAAATTATCGTTGTTATCATACTTGTAATTTATTTGTCTTGACGTATTGTTTCTTAAATCTCTTTCTTCAATTAAGTGTTTTCTAGTATTGTAAAATTGTACTCTACTAATTTTATTATTACTGTAAGAGTTTTTCTTAAAGCTTCCATCTAAGTTATAGAAATATTCAGTGTTCAATTTTTTTTCTCCCTCCTTTTTATTAAAATACCATGTTTTATGCAACAATGTGTCTTTCTTTATAATGATGTATTGGTTTAAGTTCCCACTTACAAAACCATTTTTAGGTTTTCTTAGGGTTTTCTGTTTTTTATTTCCGAAATAGTCATATATAATCTCACGCTCAGAATGGTAAGAATTATAATGATTTATGGTTTTTTCTGAAATCATTCTATTTTGCTTGTCATATTGAAATTGATCTTCATATTCTAGAATAAAATTGGAAAAATCTAGTTTGCGATCTTCCCTGATTGTCGGGATTGAAGTCTTTAGATTTTTTATAATTGTATCGCGAAAGTGTACTGTTACTAAAGTGTCTCGATAACGTACTGATTGTAATGTGTCAATAAACGTTTTAGTGTTTGCTAAGTAGCCACTTTTATTATACTCATATTCTGTAACAAAATCATTTAAATAATACCCATTTCCTTTGCACATTGCAACACTTGAGATATTTGTATCGATATGATTATTTAGGTTTTCCTTTTTAAATAGTTTTCCATTTTTATATGAATACCTTTCCGAAATGTAAAATGCTTTCTGTTTATTTGTTTTTTGGTACTTAGTGAGTAATTTATTTTCAGAATTATAAGTGTATTTTTCTTGATAGCTATTTACGTTATTAGTAGACATAACACTATCTTTAGTTCGTTTCCATCGTTTTGCATATTGAGATTTTAATAGTAGATTATCTTTAGCATCGAAAATGTTTTCCTCTTCCAGAAATAGTGAGTTATCTTTTTGAACCCAATATTCTTTTATTAGATAGCCATTACGATTAAATTCTCTTTTATGCTTAGATGATATAATCTTATTAGTGGAATCTACATTAAAATTTGTTTCACTAATAATCTCTACTTCTTTTACATCACCAACTAAAGAATAATAGTTTTTATGGTTATAACCTTTTGAGTACTTTCCATTTGGATCATTCCATTCATCGTAAATACTCTGTGAAGAACTTATACAAAAGCAAAATAAGAAGAAATATAGTAGTACTTTTTTCATAATTATAGAACGTTGAAACTTAATTTTATAGTGTAGTATTTTATAAAAATACATAAAAAAGCCCTCGCGAGTTCTAATAACTTGCGAGGACTTTTTTTATATACTGGCTACTGGCTACTGCCAACTGAAGACTAAAATACTGCTTACTTCTTTTTACGCTTTCTTTTCTTCTTTTTCTTAGAGTTATCGGTTTTAGGGTGAACCAATTTCATCTCATCAATCAGATGTTTTGCTCCAGCATATTTATCAACAATAAAAAGTACATAACGTAAATCTACCATAATGTTTCGGCAAATTTCCGGATCGTAATTCATGTCACTCATGGTCCCTTCCCAAACTCTGTCGAAGTTTAAGCCTACTAAATTCCCATGAGCATCAATCGCAGGACTTCCTGAGTTTCCACCAGTTGTGTGATTCGTTCCTAAAAAGCAAACAGGTACTTTTCCGTTGCTGTCTGCATACTGTCCGTAATCTTTGGCTTCGTATAGTTCAATTAATTTTTGAGGTACATCAAACTCATAATCATCTGGAATGTATTTTTCAATGACACCATCTAAATAGCTTACAGGATTGTAATACACAGCATCTCTTGGTGAATAGCCTCTTACTTGGCCGTAAGTGACACGAAGTGTACTATTTGCATCTGGAAAATAACGCTCGTTAGGTAACGCTTCCATAAGTGCTGTCATATATTGTGTTTGCAATGCTGTTATAGGAGCATTTTTTTGTTGGTATTCAGCATCAATAGTATTGAAAAATTCTTCGATTATTGGTTTTGCATACGCATAAGCAGCATCGTTATTTAGATTTTTAATTACAGTCTCTGTATCACCTTCAAGTAATTGTAAAGCCGATTCTAAGTTGGTAAATGCTGTTTTATCGTAAATTGAGGCATCTACAGATTTTCCGTATAAAGGCATTACATTTTGATACACACCTTTGTCTAAATTAACATCGTAATTCTTATGAATGCTCTCTAACTGACCTGTTAAAACGGTTTTTCCTCTTTCAAGATTTTCAGGATTGGCAATTAAGGCTTGCTCAACCTGGTAAGCTCTAAAGGTCATTTGCATAAGCTCATTAGTCACTAAAAAGACTTCAATAAAGTTTCTGCGTTTAATATTAATTGGGGCAAAATCTTTATAAAGTTTATCAAATTCAGGAAGAATATTTCCGTATTTGTCTTCAAGTCCTTTTTCTTTTAAAGCTTTAGTGAATGTTGCTTCAAATTCGCGACGTTTTTCAACAGCATTACTTCTTTTAATACCTAAGTTTTCTCCAATCCATTTTTTCCATGCGTTAGCAATTCTCGCTTGTTTAGAGGCATATTTAATTCTAACGGCATCGCTTTCTTTCATTTTTTGATCAATGACTTTTAAAGCTGCTTCACGAATTGCAATGTTCGTAGGGTTGTAATCTTTTGTGATATGTTCTATGGCAACAGCTGGTAAATACTCACTTGTGGTTCCAGGGAAACCAAACACCATAGTAAAATCGCCTTCTTCAACACCATCTAAAGAGATAGGAAGAAAATGTTTTGGCTTGTATGGTTTGTTGTCTTTACTGTATTTTGCCGGACGATTATTAGCATCGGCGTAAATTCTGAACAAAGAAAAATCGCCAGTATGTCTTGGGAATACCCAGTTGTCGGTGTCACTTCCAAACTTACCAATACTACTTGGCGGAGCACCAACCAAACGAATATCATCAAAACGTTCTGTAACAAAAAGGAAATATTGATTTCCTTCGTAAAAGGCTTTTGTTTTTACATCTTGCCACGATTCTCTTGGCCATGTTTTCATGGCTGCATTACTGTTTTTAGAAATTAGAGATTGCTTTTCTGTTTCAGTCATGGTATCGGTAATACCTTTTAAAACCACTTCTGAAACATCGTGTATACTCACAATAAATTCAATAAATAAACCATTATTTGGTAATTCTTCTTCCAAATTCATGGCCCAAAATCCATCTTTTAAATAATCGTTTTCTAATGATGAATGGGATTGAATTTGACCATAACCACAATGGTGATTGGTAAGTACTAAACCTTGGTCAGAAATCACTTCACTAGTACAACCACCATTAAAATGACCAATGGCATCTTTTAAGCTAGAATTGTTAACATCGTAAATATCTTGAGCGGTTAATTTACTGCCCAAATTTTGCATTTCGTCTTCATTCATACCTTCTAAAAGTGAAGGAATCCACATACCGCCTTGTTGGGCAGAAGCTTGAAAAACAACGAAAAGAAAAAGAATTTTTAATAAGCGCATGATTAATATTTTATTAGTTTTTGTAAAGATAGAAAAGCTTGTTTTATATCTTTAATGTTTTTGTATATAAAGACTACTTTTTATGAAACAACATGTGAAAAGTTTCAATATCCTAGCAAATGATTTTAACTACCAGCATGTGACTCTTAAAAGATAATACATATAAACACATGAATTTCAATTCAAAATTACCCAATGTTGGTACAACCATTTTTACTGTAATGAGTGCTTTGGCAAAAGAACATCATGCCCTAAACTTATCACAAGGGTTTCCTAATTATCCAAGTTCTCAAAAATTAAATGATTTTGTTACCAATGCGATGAATAATGGTTATAACCAATATGCACCAATGGCAGGCAATTTAGAGTTGCGTATGGCTATTGCTCATAAATATGAATTATTGTATAACAGCTCTTACCATCCTGAAAAAGAAATTACAGTTACAGCCGGAGCAACCCAAGCCATTTATACAATCATTTCTGCTTTTGTGAGGCCAAATGATGAGGTAATTATATTTAAGCCCGCCTACGATTGCTATGAGCCTGCTGTTGAAATTAATGGTGGACAAACGATTCCGATTCAATTATCTGCACCTAATTATAAGGTGAATTGGGAAGAGGTGGCTTCAAAAATTTCGTCTCAGACAAAAATGATTATTATTAATTCGCCACACAATCCAAGTGGAACGATATGGTCTAAAGAGGATATGCTTCAACTTCAAAAATTAACTAATAACACTAATATTATTGTATTAAGTGATGAAGTTTACGAACATATTGTTTTTGATGATGCACAACATCAAAGTGCTTGTCTGTTTGAAGATTTAAAGCAACGCAGTTTTATAACGGCTTCTTTTGGAAAGACATTTCATAACACAGGATGGAAAATTGGCTATTGTTGTGCGCCAGAAATATTAATGTCTGAGTTTAGAAAAGTCCATCAGTTTAATGTGTTTTCTGTACATCATCCATCTCAAAAAGGGATTTCAGATTATATGCAAGACTCCAAAACATACCTTGGGTTAAATGCTTTTTTTCAGCAGAAGCGTGATTTGTTTTTGAATTTAATTTCAGAATCTAGATTTAAGTTTCAACCATCACAAGGGACTTATTTTCAGGTATTAGATTATTCTAAAATTACAGATGATTATGATGTGGATTTTGCAAAACGCTTAACTAGAGACTTTAAGATTGCAGCCATTCCATTATCCGTTTTTAATGATAATGGTAAGGATGATAAGGTATTGCGATTTTGTTTTGCCAAAACAGATGATACTTTAATCAGGGCTTCAGAAATTTTATGTAAAATTTAAGTTACTTTTTATAGATTTCTGTGTCTTAACTATGAACATAAAATTTATATCATGAAATATTATATGATCTTATTATTCTTAGGTTTATCGCTTTCTACTTTTGCACAAGAAGTAATTAAAGATGGAAAAACGTATGAAGTAAAAAATGAGAAAATCTATTTAGGAGGACAAGATGTTACTGAAAGCTTAACTTTAGAAGAAAAAACATTGATTTTTAAAGAAGCGGCTGTAATTACAGAAAAGCTTAAAGTAGAAGCCGCGGCAAAAGCTAAAGAGGTTGAAGCAAAGGCAAAATTAGAGGCAGAAACAGCAAAGGCCGAAGCCGTGAAATCTGAAAAAGCAGCTGCAAAGCTTAAGAAAGAAGAAGAGAAGGCATTAAAGAAAAAAGAAGATGTAGCCGAAAAATTAGAAAAAGAGAATAAAAAAGCAGAGAAAGCTCAAAAAAAAGCAGAAAAAGCACAGAAAAAGGCTGAAAAGGAAATAAAGAAAAAAGAAAAGCTTCAAAAGAATTTTCAAAAAGCAGAAAGCAATCTTGAAAAATCGCAAAAGAAATACGAAAAGCTAAAAAGAAAAGGTAAGCTATCGCCTCAAGACGAAATCAAGTGGCTTGATAAACTGGATAAGCTAACTAATAAAGTAGCTAAGGCAAAAAGTAAATTATAGAAGTCAGCTTTATTAATTTATTAAAGCAATCTAAAACGTAGATAGATTATTGTATCTACTTTTTAGGTTGCTTTTTTTATGCTTTTTTTTGAATTCAAATTTGTAATTTTAAGCTATGAATTCAGAATTGAAAGTTGCGATTGTTCAAACGGCATTAGTTTGGGAAAATCCAGAGGAAAATAGGAGGTTACTAAGTTATAAGATAGCTGCTATTTCAGCAGACGTTGATCTTGTAGTATTACCAGAAATGTTTACCTCTGGTTTTACAATGAATCCTGCTGAGGTTGCCGAGACTATGGAAGGAAACACCATAGTTTGGCTAAAAAAACAAGCCAAGGTAAAACAAGCTGTAATTATGGGAAGTCTTGTGATTTCTGAAAATGGTAAGTTTTATAACCGTATGGTTTGTGTAGAGCCATCTGGCACAATTACCACATACAACAAGCGTCACACCTTTACTTTAGCGGGAGAACATAAGGTTTATACTGCAGGAACAGAGAAGGTAACTTTTAGCTATAAAGGTTGGAAAATTTGTCCGCTAGTTTGTTATGATTTGCGATTTCCTGTTTGGGCAAGAAATGTTGAAGATTACGATCTAATAATTTATGTTGCCAATTGGCCAAAAATTAGAATAGGCGCATGGGATGCTTTGTTAAAAGCAAGAGCAATCGAGAACATGGCTTATTGTATTGGAGTGAATAGAGTAGGACTAGACGGAAATAATTTTGAATATTCTGGACACTCTGCAGCTTACGATGTTTTAGGAAATAGGCTGGATACTATTTTAGAAAACCAAGATGTTGTTGAAATGGTCTCTTTAGATAAAGCGGCTATTAAAAAATACCGAGAAAAATTAAATTTCTTAAACGATAGAGATAATTTTACTCTTGAAATTTAAAATCAATAACAAAATCAAAGTTAGAACGGACAGGGTCTATGGGTTCTGAATAACTAACCCGTTCTGGTTGAATACCTAATAAGAAGTTTCCTGTATCGTATTTGCCATTGCCATTGGTGTCAAAAACAATACGTAATGCATATTGGTTTGGTGCTAAATTTGTGAAATCTACAGCAGGAGCGTCAGTAGTGTATTGTTCATACATCACTTCACCTTTATTGTCTACCAATTGAACAATTAAAGGGAATTCAGCATTTTTTAAGTTCACTCTTATGTTTCCGTATTCAGATTTCATCTTTGTTTTTACGGAATAATTTAGCGTGTCTTTATTCGTGTTATCGTAAAAGTCAGTAAAAGTACCAGGCAACATGGTAAAGTCGTATTTTTGTCCTTCTTGTTTATTAATAGCAAATAAATAGGTATTAAAAATGGAGTCGTACTTCACTTTATAAGGTACAGAAAGCGAATCGTTAGTTGTTAATTTAATTTTTGTGGTATCAATTTGAGTTAATGGAATGTTTGCTTCAATAGCAAAATCATCGTCATAATTTATAGTTCCTTTAGTTAAGGCTGTTATTTTTAAAGAATCTGCCTTTATAGTTCTAAAACGATGTTTAAAAGTGTCTATATATTTTTCATTTGTAACAACGAAAAATGTGGTGTCTATTTCAAATTTTGGTTTATACCAATAATATAAGGTATCTGTTTTTTTATCTTTAACGATTCGGGTTTTATAGCCTTCGGGTTTGTCGCTTAAGACTTCAATTCGCATGTTTTCGTAGTCTCCTTCATAAGGAAAAATAATTCTAGTTTCTCCATCTTGCTTTGGCTTTAAGGCTTTAAAGTTTACATTTTCCTTAAACAATGTTAGTTTGTGAGAAGTGGAATCTGCTGGCACTGTTATAAAACCTTCTTTAAACCCTATTTTGTCGTTTTTTTGATCAAACTTATAGTTAGAATTTTGGTCTTTTAAAGCAATCAATTTATAAGTGCCTGCCTTAATATTTTCAATATTAAAGGTCGTGACACTATCGAGTGTATTTGTGATATATCTTGGTTTCTGCTTATAAACTATAGAGTCTGTATAGGTAGAATCTGCCTCGTAAAGCATTACAGAAACAAATGTGTCTGGTTCTTTAAGTAAAGCATCTTCAATATGTCCTTTTACAGATAATGAATCTATGGTGTTTCCTGTTGAAAATACATAGCGGTAATAAGGGTATGGATTTTCTTCGTTGTTATCTACAATACTTTCACCAAAATTAAAAGCATAAGTCGTATTGTCTTGTAAAGTATCTTGAATGGTGATAGAAATATATTTGCTTGCTCCGCTTGCAGGTGTTACAATAGGATCTAAATCCATTGGAGGAGAAATAATAAGTTGTTTCCTAAGATCTTTAATTTTAACGTATTCGTCAAAATGTATTTTAATCGTTTTTCCTTTAAAGTTTGTAGAATAATTCTTTGGATTAGATTGCGTTATTACAGGCGGTTCTGTATCTTTTTCACCACCTGTTGGTGTACCACGATTGGCACAGCTAATAATGCTTATTGCAATTAAAATCAGACTTAAAATTCGCATTAAATGTAAACGCATCTATCAAAATAATTTAGCACAAAGAAACAATATAAATGTCTTTACTCAAAACATATATGCTTTGAGTGTTAAAACGAAAAAATCAATCGGCAATTGCCATTGTAGCAAGACTTAACTTAATTTTATCAATTTTTAACAAAACAGAAGCACAGGCTTCAATTGTAGCGCCAGTTGTGATAATGTCATCAACCAATAAAATATGCTTTTTTGTTAAAGATTTGTTTTCAGAAATATCAAATAATGCTCCGTCATCGTTCCAACGTTTTATACGGCCTTTAAAAACTTGTGTTTTGGATGCTTTTGTTTTTATTAAAACCCTATCGTTATAGTCTATATTTAATGCTTTAGCTATTTCTTTACCAAATTTAGCGACTTGATTATAACCGCGTTTTCTCAATTTGGATTTATACAATGGTACAGGCACAACAACATCAATAGTTTTGTAAGCTTCAACAGTTGCTAATTCGGAGCCAAGCCATTTGCCAAAAAAACCTCCAATAGCTTCATGGCCTTTGTACTTTAAATTATGAAGCATTTGTTGTACAATTCCTTTTTTAGAAAAATGTAGTAATGCTGTTGCATTTTCTAATTTTACTCTGCCGTAAAGAACCTTTTTTACGTCTTCAGCATTGTCAAAATGAAAGTTGGTAATAGGCAAATGGTGTCTGCAAGATGTGCAAATAACCATCTCATTATCGCTTAAAACATAATTACAGGCTTCGCAAACCTTAGGAAAGAACAAGTTTAACAAGTTTTTCATCACTTAATCGAATAAAATAAAATCGCTGTACAAATAACTCTAATTTCGCATTAAATTAAGAAAATAATAATGATAGTTAACCCTCAATTATTTAACTATAGATTAATTATAAGTTCTTTATTAGTCGTTTTAACTGTTTTAGGAATATATAGCTTTAATAAATATAAGTCAAATGAATCCTATGAAGAATTCTTAAAACAAGAAAAAGTTTTGATAGAAACCGAACTATCAGACTTGTTATTAAGTTATGACGAACTGAGCCAAGACTATGATCTTATGGCTTCTCAGCTCCAAGAAGCAAAATTAGAGACTAAGGTTGCCTTAGATTCTTTAAGATTATTAAATAGTGATTTATCCATTATCACTAAGTTTAAAGAGCAGCTTGTAGTTTTAAAATCTAAGAGTAAAGTGCTACTTCGCACCATTGACTCGCTAAATTCTGCTAATATTAAATTGCAGAATGAAAAACGTTATGCTCTAAATACTATTAAAAAAAATAAAAGTACTATTAATGAATTAGTAGTGGTTAATAGTGATTTGGAAGAAGTCAATGACTCATTACACAAATCTATTTATAATGCAGCGATTTTAAAAGCGAGTAATGTTAATGCAACATCTTATAAATTAAAGTCTGGTAAAAAACGTTTTACAGATAAAGCAAAACGTGCCAATGCCATTGATGTGTGTGTAACGTTGAATGAAAATCCACTAGCATTAAAAGGAAAAAAAGATATTTATATTCAAATTGTGAGTCCACAAGGAAACGTGATTTCTGATAAAGGAGAAGTGGTTTTTGGTGATGCATCATTAAATTACAGTAAAAGAGAAATTGTAAATTATGATAACGAAAATCTAGAAATTTGTACTGCAATTATTGCAGATAAGGATGAGCAACCTTTTCAAAAAGGACATTATTTTATCAATATCTTTCACAGAAATATAAAATTAGGGAGTACAAGTATTATTCTAATATAATAGAAGTAAATAAATAACGATATAATTTTTGAAAAACCGTTCTGTTAATCAGAGCGGTTTTCTATTTTTGCAGTATTATGGCAAACGAAGATCAATTTAAAAAAGTAATCTCTCACGCAAAGGAGTATGGTTACGTGTTTCAGAGTAGTGAAATCTACGATGGACTTAGCGCAGTATATGATTATGCTCAAAATGGAGTAGAATTAAAGAAAAATATTAGAGACTATTGGTGGAAAGCCATGGTACAAATGCATGATAATATTGTAGGAATTGATGCTGCAATATTTATGCATCCAACCACATGGAAGGCTTCTGGCCACGTCGATGCATTTAGTGATCCTTTAATAGATAATAAGGACTCTAAAAAACGGTATAGAGCAGATGTTTTAGTAGAAGATTATTGTGCTAAAATTGAAGCAAAAATCGACAAAGAAGTTAAAAAAGCAGAAAAACGCTTTGGAGAAGCTTTTAATAAAGAAGAATTTGTTTCTACTAACGGACGTGTTGTTGGTTACCAAGAAAAAATCGATACTATTTTAAAACGTTTAGGGCAGTCTTTAGAAAAAGAGGACTTAGCAGACGTAAAAGCGTTAATTGAAGAATTAGAAATTGCTTGTCCTATTTCAGGAAGTCGCAATTGGACCGATGTTAAGCAATTTAACTTAATGTTTGGAACTAAACTTGGCGCATCTGCAGAATCTGCAATGGACTTGTATTTAAGACCAGAAACGGCTCAAGGTATTTTTGTAAATTTCTTAAACGTTCAGAAAACGGGACGTATGAAGATTCCTTTTGGAATTGCACAAACCGGAAAGGCATTTAGAAACGAGATTGTGGCGAGACAATTTATTTTTAGAATGCGTGAGTTTGAACAAATGGAAATGCAGTTTTTTATTAAACCAGGCACTCAAAAAGAATGGTTTGAGTATTGGAAAGATGCACGTTTAAAATGGCATAAGTCTCTTGGTTTAGGTGAAGATAATTACCGTTTCCACGATCACGAAAAATTAGCACATTACGCTGATGCTGCAACTGATATAGAATTTAAATTCCCATTTGGATTTAAAGAATTAGAAGGCATCCACTCGCGTACAGATTTCGATTTAAAGCAACATGAAGAATTTTCTGGTAAAAAGCTTCAATATTTTGACCATGAAGATAATGCGAGCTATACACCATATGTTTTAGAAACTTCGATAGGTTTAGATCGTATGTTTTTAGCAGTGTTTTCAAATGCTCTAGTGGAAGAAGAATTAGATAACAATACGACGAGAACCGTTTTAAAATTACCAGCAGTTTTAGCACCTACCAAAGCCGCTATTTTACCATTAGTAAAAAAAGATGGCTTACCAGAAGTAGCAAAACAGATTGTAGACGATTTAAAATGGGATTTTAACGTGACTTACGATGAAAAGGATGCCGTTGGAAGACGTTACAGAAGGCAAGATGCTAATGGAACACCTTTTTGTATTACGGTAGATCATGACACTTTAGAAGACCAATCTGTTACGATTCGTCATAGAGATACTATGGAACAAAAACGTGTTAAGATTGAAGACTTAAAAGCTATTATAAAAGCTGAAGTAGATGTTAAACATTGGCTTCAACGTATGTAAATTGCTTTAAAAAAAGAATTACAAATATTCATATTTAGCGAAAAACACCCAAACCTATAACGTTTGGGTGTTTTTTTATAAAAGACCATGTTAATAATAGAAAAGAATTAATGGCTGTGTCCACCTTCACTTTCATTAAGTAACATGCCAATACCTTTTACTAAGATTTGTTTGTTTTTTAAACCTTCCGAATTCAAAATTTCTACAACGTCTTCTGTTGCTTTTCCAATAGTTACTTTTACTTTTTCGAGATGAAATTCATTGTTTTTTTTCGTTTTTAAAACCAGAACATAATTAGCCTCTTCTAAGCTAATTATCGCTTCTTTTGGTAAACCTACGCGTTTTGTACTATCAGTAATAATTTCAGCATCTACAAACATGCCAACAATAAAATGATCTTCGTCGTTATCTATATGACCATGAACTTGAACTCGTCTACTCTCTCCGTCAATTGTGGTGCCCACTAAATGAACGTCTGCATTAAAGGTTTGATCTGAAGCTTCAGGAATCTGAAATCTAATTTTTTGTCCTTTTTTAATAGCCATTATATCCTTTTCAAAAACCGATAATTCCAAATGAACATGATGTGTGTCCACAATTTCTAAAATAACATCACTTGGAGAAACATAGGTGCCATTACTCACGTTTACTTTAGTTACAAATCCGTCAATTGGTGCATATAAATTAATGCTTGACGAAATAGTGCCTTGTTCTACACGTTGTGGATTAATATGCATCATCTGTAATTTTTTACGTAAGCCGTTGTAGTGTGCTAAGTTGCTTTTATAGGTGCTTTCTGCTTTTAAATAATTTTTTTCAGACGTAATTTGTTCATCAAATAAGGTTTTTTGTCTGTTAAATTCCGATTTTAAGTAATTTAATTGCTCGGCGACTTCTAGATAGTTTTGCTGAATTTCGACATATTCAGGATTTTCAAGCGTAACTAAAAGTTGGCCTTTTTTTACTTCGCTACCAATTAATAAAGGTGTTTTAGTAACGTAGCCACCAATAAAAGTTGAAATACTCGATTTGTTTTGTGGTGGCACATCAATCATGCCGTTGACTTTTATGCCTTCGTTAAAATCAAATTCCTCTATACTTCCAAAAGCCATGTTTTCACTTTTAAATTGTGCTTGTGTGACGGTTATATCCTCATGAACCTCTTCAGTTGGTGTAACTTCCAATACATTGTTTTTTTCTTTTCCGCAAGCTGTGATAAGCAGCGCGAATATTATAATATGTAGATATTTCATTTTTAAAATAGTTTTAAAATAAGGTAATTAATGTTGATGACAGTTTGGTTGTAAGCGTTTAAATTATCTAGATAAGACAGCTCAATATCTTTAGCTGTTTCTAAACTTTGGATGTATTGAAAAAAGTCAATTTCACCTTCTTTAAACGTGCGGTTGGCTGTTTTTATAATTTCATCTTTTAAACGTTTTCCTTGTGTATCGTAATAATTTACAGCTGCGTTGTATTTGCTTAGTGTGGTTAAAAGTGATTTATATTCGGCATTTAATTGCACTTCATAATCTTGTTTTTGTTCTGTAATAATGTCTTTAGCAATTTTTAAGGCTTTAATTTTTGAAGAATTTCCAAAGAACAGTAGCGGAATTTTTATGCCAAATTGATAGCCTTTTATATGGGTGTTCAATTGGTCGTTTGTTCCTTGAAAATATTCAAAATTAAGGTCTGGCAATAGGTTTTGCTTTTCAGCTTTATAACGTGCATTTTGATACTTTTTAGCATTTTCAAAATACAATAAACCAGAATTATCTTGAAGCGAAGGGCTTTGTAAGTTAAGCTTTACTAAGTCTTTGTCTACAATGTCTAAAGTGTCTACTTGTACAATGGCTTTTAATTGCTCTTTAGAAAACGCTACATCTTGCAAAGCCTGTTTATACAAGGTTTCAAGTTGTTTCTGTTTAGACTCTGCAGTAATCGTTTCTAGGTAATTGGTTTCGCCGAGCTCAAAACGGCGTGCCGATTTTTTAGCAAAGTCTTGATATAAACTATCTAAAAACCGATAGGTTTCAGCCTTCTGCTTCATATAACTCAACTGATAAAAAGCCGAATAAACTTGCTTTTTAATGTGCTGAAACTGTATGTTGTGTTTAGATTCTTCTAAATTAACCAAGGCTTTATTTACATTTTTTTCAGCAAAATAAACCGTTGGAAATTTGAAATTTTGAGCAATACCAAACACTTTTAAGGGCTCATTATTTATAGCCATATTGTTTTCGTCATAATTATAATAGAGCTCTGTTTTATCAAAACTAAAGGCGCTTCCAACAAAAGCAGCGCTTTTTTCAATTTGTAATTTAGACGCTTTTAAGCTAGCGTTGTTTTCTATTGCTAAATCTAAAGTTTGTGTTACGGTAAGTTTAGATTGTGCATTGCCATTCCACATGCATAGAAAACCAATAATGGTAACAACTGTTGTTTTATTCATTTTTAAAACTGTTTTTTGTTTAAACCATGTGTATAAAACGGGTAAAACCACTAAGGTTAAGATGGTTGCGGTAAATAAGCCTCCAATTACCACAGTAGCTAAAGGGCGTTGCACTTCTGCGCCAGCATTGGTTGAAATGGCCATTGGTAGAAATCCTAATGCGGCTGCCAAAGCAGTTAATAATACAGGTCTTAGACGTTCAGTAGTTCCTCGTTTTACTATGGATTCAATCGTTTCATTCGCATTTTCTTCTTGTAAGGCTTTAAAATGTTCAATTAATACAATGCCGTTAAGGACAGCAATTCCGAAGAGTGCAATAAACCCAACTCCTGCCGAGATGCTAAATGGTAAATCGCGTAACCATAATAATAAAATGCCACCAACTGCAGCTAGAGGAATGGCAGAATATACAATTAAAGCTTCCTTTACTGAATCAAAAGCAAAATACAAGAGTATAAAAATTAAAGCCAAGGCAATTGGAACAACAATTAATAATCTGTCTTTAGCACTTTGTAAATTTTCGAATTGACCTCCGTAAGTAATCGTATAGCCAACAGGAAGTTTTAATTGGGTGTTGAGAATTGATCTGACATCATCTACTACCGATTCTAAATCTCTATTTCTAACATTAATACCAACAACAATGCGGCGTTTAGTGTCGTCTCTAGAAATTTTAGCAGGTCCTTCTGTATATGTTATATCTGCTAATTCGCTTAATGGAATTTTGTTTCCGTTAGGCACATCAATATATAAGTCTTGAAGGCTAGCCAAATTTTTTCTGCTAGGTTCATCTAAACGCATCACTAAATCAAACCGCTTTTCTCCTTCAAACACATTACCAACCGTTCCTCCTGCAAATCCCATTGAAATCAAATGATTTATATCTGAAATATTAAGACCATAACGTGCTATTTTTTGCCGATTGAAAATCACACTCATTTGTGGTAACCCCTCAACTTTTTCAACTATAATATCGGAAGCTCCTTCAACATGTTCAATTAAGGCTTTAACGTCATCTGCTTTTTTTGCTAAAACGGATAAATCATCACCAAAAATTTTAATGGCCACATCTGCTCTAACTCCTGTAATGAGTTCGTTAAAACGCATTTCAATAGGTTGGGTAAACTCGACATCCATACCCGGAATAATAGAAAGAGCCTCTTTAAATTTATCTGCCAATTCATCTTTGCTCGCTGCAGAGACCCATTCCGTTTTAGGTTTTAGTTTTATAATAACATCACTTTCCTCCATAGACATTGGGTCTGTTGGGACTTCAGCCGCACCAATTCTTGTAACCACTTGGTCTACTTCGGGGAAATTGTCAAGTAGAATCTGTTCTATTTTTGTAGTAATTTCTATGGTTTTTCCTAATGAAGTTCCCGTTTTAAGTACGGGTTGAATCACAAAATCTCC
>Ga0193955_1000476_pt1 | contig 22491 bp, 18 predicted proteins | sample BB_6_MG_FD_140343 | JGI IMG/M metagenome (GOLD analysis project Ga0193955, IMG submission 140343) | Microbial mat bacterial communities from the Broadkill River, Lewes, Delaware, United States - BB_6_MG | ecosystem: Environmental > Aquatic > Freshwater > River > Microbial mats | place: USA... | reverse complement strand
CCTTTCTTGATCATTTCAGGGTATAGGGCTGCACCTAAGTCGGCTTCTGACATCCCTTCATAGAGTAGGCCGGGCAGTCTATCGACTAAAATTTCGTTGTGAATTTTACCAGACTTTTTCATCCGCTTAAGCTCGTAAGGGCTTTTGACTGCGCGTACCGCAGCGATGGAAAAATCTGCTGACTGTACTTGAGAAAACGAAAAATGTTTATTGAAGCGCTGGTACATGGCAAGGGGAACGCGTTCTGATTCTAGATGCACTGTTGCTGGTATTGGGCCCATGGCTGCGGCAGCATCGCGAAAACTTTGCATAAGACGAATGTCGTCAAATTCAGATTCATTAAGTGCGCGTTGTATGCTGCGTCGGACCCAGTAGATTGCGGGCTGATCTCTAGGGACTAGCAGTACGCCGTCTTGCATGGTGCCAGTAAAGTAAAATTGATTTATTTTGCTGAAGATGGCGACAAATTCCCAGTCAGGACAGTCTTGGTTCATACGGCAGCGAAGTGCACAGAGGCGGTGTTCAAGTTCTGCTTTGGGTACGTTGGCAAACATGATGATCTCCTTTAGTATCGACGTGCTTAGAGTGCTATCGCTTTGTCATGTTGTCAATGCGTATTAATTATTGGTCGAAAATTTGCATAATTATATGAGGGTATCTCATTGACTCTATTGTTTATGCTTACTTCAGGCTGTTATTACCGTGCTGTTGTGAGTTAAGTGACCGTTTCTTTAATGATAGATGATTTTATTTATTATTGTGTGGTAATTAAAACAGGGAGGGGCTTTCGCGCATGGAGGCTAGTTAAATAGCTGATTACGCGATTGTGTAGAAAGAATTTATGGATAGCTTAGCTAATTATTTAATTATTTTTGGTGCTTTAATTCTCGCCGTTGCCCTGATTCCTGTAAATAAATTGCGGCGGCGATTGCCGATTGGCTTATGTCGGCGTTCGTGGATGTTTTTGTCCGTGTTGATCGCATTTTTCTTTGTTGGCTACTTATTCTACGCCTACCTTTTTTGGGATCGTACACATCATTGGTCTGAAATGGTGGTGCCCGCGATCTTCTTTTTTGGCGCAATTTTTGTGCTGATCGTTTGTTCTCTTTCGGCTAAAACGGCCGACGATGTAACACGATTATGTCATTTAGAACATGAAAATGTCACTGATCCGCTTATGGGGATCTATAATCGACGCTACATGGATCTTTGTTTAAAACAAGAGGGCGCTAAGGCGAAACGTTACGATCTTGATCTCTCAGTGATGATGATCGACATCGATTTTTTTAAAAAAATAAATGATAGTTATGGGCATAGCATTGGCGATCAGGTGCTGCAATCCTTAGCACAAATGCTTCAAGGTAGTGTTCGTGATTTTGATAGAGTCTTTCGCTTCGGTGGTGAAGAGATTGTTATTTTACTGCCCTATACCAACTGTGATGGCGCAATGATCTTGGCTCAGCGTTTGTGCCAGTGGGTGAGTGAACGGTCATTGATCGAAAATGATACACAAAATATCGCTATCACCGTCAGTATTGGTGTGAGTTGCTTTTGTCCTGCCGTTGAAGATGTTGGAACCATGATGGCTCGTGCCGATAAAGCGCTCTATTCTGCCAAAGAAAATGGTCGCAATCGTGTTGAACGAGCCGACCCACCGAAAACGGTAAACGACACTTCAACGACGTTAATCCATCATGCATAATTTCCCCTGTAAAATAATGAAAAATTACCGCTTGCGTTTATTCGCAACGGGATTGTTTATTTTGATGATGGTACTCATGGTTTTAAGTGCCTATCACTATTATAGTGATCGTTCGATGGTGATGGGCAAAATAGACCAGCGACTTTATGCCGGGGCCACAGCGTTACGCTACAGCATAGGGGATTCTTTTCATAACCGACCCTTACAAAAAGACACGAAGTTCGGCCAAGATTATCAACAGACAACAACTCATCTTAAACAGTTATCACGCGATCTTAATTTAAAGAAGCTCTACACCTTTGTTGTTATTGACGATGAGTGTTATCAGACTCTTTCGGGTGACTGGCGCGATCACTCAGTTGGTGAGGATTCTGGCCCTTTGCGAAGTTGTCGTTTCGCTGTGGAGAGTCCGGCGTTGGAAGCGCAACATGGCACAGAGCCATTTTATTACGATACCGTTAGTCAGGGTGGACGCAATCGGGCGGTGCTGATCCCTTACGTGACCAGCGGTGGTTATCGTTATTTTGTTGGAGCTTCTGTCGATATCAGTCTGAATGGTGCTTTGGCTGAAACTTTTCAACGTGCGATGGTGCAGTGTGTAATTCTTTTGATTCTCTCTTTTCCGTTAACAGCGTTATTTGTTTGGCCATTATTGTGTCAACTCTATACACATGAGTTAACTGCCCTACCTAATCGAGCAAGACTTAAAAAGGATTTATTGAATTGCCGTTTGCCACAATTGATATTGATCGACATTGATGGTTTTAAGGATATAAATCATTATTATGGCGTTCAGGTTGGCGACCAACTTTTGATGGGGGTTGCTAATTGCCTTAAATCACTTATTCCTGCTGGAACCCGTTTGTATAAGCTTGATGGTGATGAGTATGCTTTGTTGAGTGAATCATCACCACGTTGCATCTCTGTTGATTATCTTGTATCCCGAATTAACGAGCAAAAAATTAATATTGAAGATACAGAGTTTCGCCTTTCAGTTACGGCAGGTGTTGCGCAAGGGACATCACAGCTTATTGAGCACGCTGATTTAGCACTTAAAGAAGCAAAGCGAGTGTTAAAACCTCATAAGCATTATTCCAGTTATTTGCATACCGTACAGAACAGTCAAGCAAATCTGCTTTGGACGTATAAGCTTAAAGATGCCATTGATAGCGATCGGATTGTCGCTTATTTTCAACCAATTTATGACAATAAAAGGCAAGAGATCAGTCATTGTGAGACGTTGGTACGCCTTATTGAGGCCGATGGTACCATTGTCGGGCCGAGTTTTTTTATCGAAGCAGCGCGGCGATCTCGTGTTTATAGTCAGCTAACGTTGTATGTGATTGACGCAGCGCTTAAATTTATTGAACGTTATGGTAAGAGCTGTACCGTCAACTTACTCAATGAAGACATTGTGGTTGAGGAGAGTCGCCAGAAAATTATTGATCGAATTCGTAAGGCGAGTGGACGGGAAAAATTAATTTTTGAAATTGTCGAATCTGAAGGGATTGACGATTACGATGTGATCAAATCTTTTATCGATCAAGTGCGTGTTTACGGTGTTCGTGTGGCAATTGATGATTTCGGTACAGGGTATTCGAATTTTGACCATATTTCCCATCTTGATATCGATTATATTAAAATCGACGGTGGATTAATTGAACAGTTGAGCCATTCTGAGCGGTCTAAAACGATTGTTGAGGCTATTATCCATTTTGCCAAAGAGCTAGATATCGATACCATTGCTGAATATGTCAGCGATGAAAAGTTACAACAGGTTGTTAACGAGATGGGGATCGATTATTCACAAGGGTATCAGATCGGCAATCCGCAGCCAATGGATGAGATTGGATCGTTGTTGAATTCTCCCAGTAACTAAAAAATAATTAATGACTTAGAGCAATGTTTATCTTGATCTATTTTCCTATTTGGCTAAAATGCCAAATAGGAAAATACTTGGAGGTCAAAAATAATGATTGCTGAACGAAAAATAAATTTAGAGGCGCGGACAAAAGTCCTTAAGGCGTTAGCACATCCGACTCGACTGTTTATTATTGAAGAGATTGAGAAGGGGGAGAGTAGCGTTAACTCCTTGACGGCTTTGGTTGGGGTAGATGTCTCAACCGTATCGAAACATTTAACCGTTTTAAAAAATGCTGGGATTGTTATCGCTGAAAAGCGGGGCAATCAAGTTTTTTACCGATTAGCCGTTCCGTGTATTTCAAGTTTTTTCGGCTGTATCGAAAACGTGATCGCTCAGCAGTGCGCCCAGCAAACATTGGCCATCGCTTCAACACCATTAATAGATCCAATAAAACATGCAAATGATTGATATAAGATTAATATTAATTTCTGTCGTGATCATAGATTTTAAGAAAATTGTGAGGGGCCATGCAGTGGAATCGTGAGTGGAAGTATCTGGTCGTCATCCTTGGTGGATTTATTCTGTGTTACTGGTTGCCAGTAGAGCAAATTGAAGCGCTTTTGTGGCCAGCAAGTCCACTATGGGAAGCCTTGTATCTTGTACGTTGGTACGCTCAAGAGCATGTGGTGCTATGTCTTGTTCCAGCCTTCTTTATCGCTGGTGCTGTGGGAGTTTTTGTTAGCCAAGCTGCTGTGATGAAGTACCTTGGCCCAAAGGCGAACAAGGTGCTGGCTTATGGTGTGGCCTCTGTTTCAGGGACAATCTTAGCGGTGTGCTCGTGCACGATCTTACCGTTATTTGCTGGTATCTATCGGATGGGGGCAGGTCTTGGCCCTGCGAGTGCGTTCCTCTATTCAGGGCCAGCGATCAATATTTTAGCAATAATACTCACTGCGACGGTACTGGGACCAGAGATGGGGATCGCCCGAGCAGTTGGTGCAATTATTTTTAGTGTTGTCATTGGCGTCATGATGCATTTTTTCTTTAGAAAAGAGGAGCAGGAAAAAGTGGTCGCAGCCGCAGCGATGCCTGAACCTGAGGTAACTCGGCCATTATGGAAGGTTGCCGTCTACTTTTTTAGCATGGTTGGGATTTTGGTGTTTGCTAATTGGGGCCAGCCGCAGAACTCTCAAGGGCTATGGCATGAGATATGGGCGAGTAAATGGTTGATTACCGGAGGTTTCGCCGCACTGTTGGCCCTGTGTTTAGTACTATGGTTTCGCGTTGTAGCGAGCGCGATTTATGGTGTTGCGATTCCTGTGTTGTTTTTAGCCTTTATGTTTCCTGAACAGCCTATTATCGCCTTTATCGTTGGGATTATTGGTTTAAGTCTTATCTTGACCACGCGTAAAGATAATGAAGAGTTGCAGGAATGGTTTGAAACCTCGTGGGATTTCGCTAAGAAGATTTTACCCCTTCTCTTTTACGGTGTTTTAATCGCAGGTGTCCTTTTAGGTCGGCCAGGCCATGAGGGTGTTATTCCAACAGCATGGATCTCATCTTTGGTAGGTGGTAATAGCGTATCGGCAAATGTTTTCGCTGCGGTATTAGGTGCCTTCATGTATTTTGCGACCCTGACTGAAGTACCGATCTTGCAAGGTTTAATGGGTGCTGGGATGGGAAAAGGGCCAGCGTTGGCGCTATTGTTAGCAGGGCCAGCCCTCTCACTGCCAAATATGTTGGTCATTCGCAGTGTGATGGGAACCAAAAAAACGTTGGTGTTTGTCTGTCTGGTCATTGTTATGGCAACAATGAGTGGCTTAATTTACGGAACATTTTGGGGATAAATCATTTAAATAGGAGATTTGACGATGAACGTTTTAGTTTTAGGTACCGGATGTAAAAAGTGTAATGATTTGGTTGATAACGCCAAGCAAGCTGCTGCGGATTTAGGTGTCGAGGTAAGTATTGAAAAGATTACAGATCTGAATCAGATCATGACCTATGGTTGCATGACGACACCGGGACTTGTGGTCGACGGAACATTGGTGTCTCAAGGGAAGTTACTAAAACCCGAACAAATTGCTGTGTTTTTTACTGCAAAGTAGCTATCTTGATGTTGCTGAACGAATTGATTTAACTCTATAGGAGATTTGGAATAATGAAAATGTTGGTTGATTCAGAAAAATGCACAGCATCAGGGGAATGTTTGTTGGTTTGTCCTCAAAACGCAATAAATTTAATTGATGGTATTGCTAGTATTGATCAAGAATTATGTGATTTTGATGGTTTGTGCATCCCCGCGTGCCCACATGGTGCGATCAGTTTCGAAGAAGGCTCGTGAAATCGATTGTTTTGTTGTATACAATTCACCATTTATACATAGCTAACTCTATGGTATCTTGGCTAAAATATAGTTAGGAGTATCATTGCAATGTTGCGTTATGTCTTATCCGTTTATTTTGCTTTATGGTTTGGTCTGCTGTGTGGTTGCGATATGCAGCAGTATCCAGACTTTGGCGAACCTGAAAAACCTCAATTACTCATCTATAGTGGTATGACCATGCTGCCTGCTGTTACTGAAGTAGCAGCTCTATTTGAAGAGCAGAATGATTGTGAAGTTAAGATTACGTTCGGTAGCTCAGGGCATATTTATACTTCCGTTCAAGCCAATCAAATTGGTGATATTTTCTTCCCCGGTAGTGTTGGATATATTGAGCAACTCCAAGGAGTCGGTGTTGTTACTGATAGTGTTGAGGTGGGTTATAATCAAGCCGCTATCTTTGTTGCCAGAGGTAATCCCTTACAAATCACCGCTGATCTTTCATTATTATTGTCTGATTCGATAAACGTTGTGATTGCGAATCCCACTACTGGAGCCATTGGCAGGGAAATAAAGAAGATTCTTGACGCGCAGGGGATTTATGATCAGGTTGCCGTTCAAGCACAATATCTCACGACAGGGTTTGCGGGTCTTATTCAAGCAATAGAAAGTCATGATGCTGATCTTGTGATCAACTGGCGAGCCGCGGAGTTCTCTCCAGAACATCAGTCGACCATGGAGATGATCTCCTTACCCGAGGAGGTTGCTGCTAAGCAGCGACTTGTTATGGGCGCCCTTAAATACAGCCGACACCCCGAGTTAGTCCAATCCTTTCTAGCTGTAGCTTGTTCTAAGCAGGGACACGCTATTTTTGCAAAATATGGTATGGCGGATTAATTGATGATGTCACGTTTGCATGAAAATATTATCGCACAAATTGCTGTGTTGCTGTTTATCGCAATGATAAGTACGGGTGGACACCTTATTGGTCATACTCTTATGGAGCAACGACAACAATATTTATCGAGTTTGTTAGATAATGAGAGGGTGAAAATTGAAATTGCTCATCTGTTGCAGAAAAAACTGTTACAGGTCAATGGGCAGTTGCATGACATGTCTAATGTTGGTTCTGTCGATGAAATTGTCGCAATTATTGAAGAATTATCCGTACTCCAAGATGAAATTCTACACTATTTGTATGTTCTAGAACATGGCGGAACAATTGATGGCAGTTATCGGGGTAATTTTGGTAACGAAAAGTTTGTTCAACGTCAATTGCAGTATGTAAATTATCATCGACATCGGATTAACGTTGAAATCGTCGAGCTTCGGGCTAAGGTCGCTGAGTTGCGCAATATTGTCGATGAATATTATGCTCTCGCTGAAAACCGAATTTTGATCATGGAGTTTCGTGATCCCCTTCTTACTGCTCAGGCCATTTCACATTTCAGTCGGTTTTATCGAGCGAATCAACCGTTCTTTAATTTAATCGTCGAGAACGGCAATCGCCTCCATTTTGAGAGCCGTGTAGAGATGGCTAAAATTCAGAAATACCATGCTGAATTTAAAACGTTGTACGCGAAGATTGAAGGACTTTCCATTGTTGCGACCCTGTTGCTTCTACTGGCAACGGGTGCTCTTGTTTTATATAATACGCGCAAAATATTACGTGACCGCCAGCAAGCTCAAACTCAACTCTCTACCAGTGAACGTCATTATCGACGACTCATCGAAAATGTTTCTGATATCGTCACTATTATAGATGCCGCAGGTGTTATCAGTTACACTAGCCCTGCCGCAGAACGGTTGTTTGGTCAGAAGGTTGAAGATATTGTCGGCAAAAATATTCGTGATATGGTGCTCAGTGAAGATATTAAAGGGTTTGATATTTTAACCCTTTACGAGAATTTTAATGGCGACACACCAATGAACTACCGGGTCATTGACCATCAGCAACAGCAGCAAGTGTTGGAATCCTATATTCAGCGTTTTATTGGAGAAGATGATGAAGTTTATTATCTTCTGAACTCGCGGAATGTTACCCTGAGAAAAAAAGCTGAAGAGGAAAATCGTAAGTTAAGTCTTGTTGTTGAGCAAAACCCGAGCAGCATTGTCATTACCGATACCTTGGGACATATCGAGTACGTTAACCCCTTCTTTGAAAAGGCGACAGGGTATACTTTTGCTGAAGTGAAAGGTGAAAATTCAAGCATTCTTAATGCGGGGAAAACATCTCCCAATGTTTTTAAGGAGATGTGGGATACCATCAATGCTGGCAATGTGTGGCAAGGGGAGTTTATTAATAAGAAGAAAAATGGCGACCTTTATGATGAAAGTGTTTTGGTTCTTCCGATTAAAGATCTAGAGGGTCGCATCACCCACTTTGTCGCATTAAAAGAAAATATTACCGAACTAAAGAAAGCCCGTCAGCAAGCGGAACAGGCTAATCAAGCCAAGTCAGAGTTTTTGTCACGTATGAGTCATGAATTACGCACCCCTTTAAATGCAATTAATGGCTTCTCGAAGTTGATGTTGCGGAGCAAAAAGAATCCGCTAAATGAAAAACAAGTTAATATGGTGGAGCAGATTGATTCTGCTGGCAAGCACCTTCTTGAATTGATTAATGAAGTTTTAGATTTAGCTCGCATTGAGGCTGGGAAGCTTTCACTTTCCATTGAGACCATGCGTCCGTGTGCATTAATTGATGATTGTTTATCGTTGATGGAAAATTTAGCCGAGCAGCGTGGTATTAAGTTGGTTGATAAGTGTTGCGAGAAAGAGATTCCCCTCGTACAGGCCGACTATACACGGGCAAAGCAGGTGTTAGTTAATCTGATATCTAATGCGATAAAATATAATCGTGTCAATGGCGAGGTAAGCGTCTATATTGAAGTTGATCCTTCAGGTCAGTTACGTTTTGTTGTTGAGGATACTGGGTTAGGGATCTCTTCGGATAAACAACAAGAACTGTTTGTCCCTTTTGCTCGCCTGAGTGACAATTCTGATGCGGTTGAAGGTACGGGGATCGGAATGACGATCACCAAGCAATTGGTAGAAGCGATGGGCGGTACGATTGGCTTTGAAAGTGAACTTGGCCACGGGAGTACTTTTTGGTTTACCTTGCCGTTTGCTGAACATGTTGAAGAGGTCCGTTGTGCGAGTTCGACAGATGTTGTAGAGGAGAGGGGGGGAGTTGATACTGAGAGTGATCACCTTATCCTCTATATTGAAGACAATCCCGCAAATATCAGTCTTATGGAGTCCTTGCTTGATGATTGGCAGGGGATGCAGATCGTAACTGCCCTTAGTGCAGAAGAGGGGATAGCGATTGCTAAGAAGACTCTACCCGCTCTTGTTTTGCTGGATATAAATTTACCAACAATGAATGGTTTTGAAGTATTTCGTCAGCTTCGCTCCCACCCTGATACGGAAGCTATCCCCGTTGTCGCTGTAACGGCCGATGCCATGAAGGAGACGTTACTTAAGGCGGCTCGACTTGGTTTTGACGGCTTTGTTCCCAAGCCTGTAGATTTTGAGAAATTAAAGATGACGATTTCAGATCTTTTAAAGGTGTGATGAAGATGAATGCGTTGACGTCAATTTTTGATGCGAAAATTCTTATTGTTGATGACAATATTGCTAATGTTGCATTGCTTGAGGCGATTTTGGAGGAGGAGGACTATACGGCTGTTTTTTCAACAACCGATCCGCGCGAAGTGATCCCCCTTTATCGTCAACACAAATTTGATTTGATATTGCTCGATATTCGTATGCCGTGGTTATCTGGTATTGATGTTCTCAATCTTCTTAAGGATGAGATTGTTGATGACTACATTCCCGTCATTGTCTTGACGGCACAAACAGATATGGAAACACGGCAAAATGCGTTAACTGCGGGAGCCAAAGATTTTATTACCAAACCGTTTGAGGATTGGGAAGTTTTATTGCGCATTCAGAATATGCTCGAAACCCGTATGTATTATACACGTCAAGTTGATCGGGCTAACACCTTGGAACAAGAGGTGCGTAAGCGCACAGAAGAGATTCGCTTAACACAGCTTGAAACTGTACGCCGTTTAGGCGTTGCAGGTGAGTTTCGTGATAATGAAACAGGGGCTCATGTATTACGGATGAGTCATGTTTGCAGCATGATTGCTGGCAAATTAGGTTTGAGCGAGGCGTATTGTGAAATGATTTTGTTTGCGAGCAGTATGCATGATGTTGGCAAGATTGGAATCAGAGATGATGTGCTGCTCAAACAAGGAAAACTGAACGAAGAAGAGTGGTGTTTGATGAAACGTCATCCACAAATTGGCGCTAAAATAATCGGTGACCATGACTCTGAGCTGATGACTCTTGCACGTGAAATAGCCTTAAATCATCATGAAAAATGGAATGGTACGGGCTACCCACGTGGACTTCGTGGTGAAGTTATCCCTTTGAGTGCGCGTATTGATGCAATCAGTGATGTCTTTGATGCCCTAACTTCAGAGCGACCCTACAAGGAGCCGTGGCCTGTAGAAAAGGCGCTGGCTTTGATTCGAAAGGAATCAGGGCAACATTTTGATCCAGAAATCGTTACTGTCTTTCTTGAAAATATAGAGGAAACATTAGAGATCAAAGGCCGTTATCTTGATTGAATTTTATTGTCGCAGTAGGCTTTTATCCTGCAATTAAGCGGTTGCGTCCTGCTGATTTGCCATCATACATTAGCATGTCGGCGCGATTTAATACCGATTCAATGCTATCCTCTTTTTTAATCATTGTTGCTCCAATTGTGACAGTCACGTGAATTTCTTCGTGCGCTAACTTGATATACGAGTTGTCGATAAGAATACGTATGCGCTCGCCAAGACTTTTTAGTTCTTCAAATTGAGTATTACGGATAATGCCGATAAACTCCTCCCCTCCCCAGCGTCCATAAACATCAAACGTGCGAGAATTGTGGCTGAGTGTTTTGGAGATAAATTTAAGGACTTCATCTCCGATGAGATGGCCGTAGGTATCGTTGACAAGCTTAAAAAAATCGATGTCGATAAAGAACACACCAAAGGGAATATCGAAGCGTCGATGTTCCTCAATAATATTGTGCAACTCTCGTTCTAAATAGCTTCGATTGGGAAGCTGCGTTAAGTTGTCAAGTAGAGCTGTTTTTTCGAGCTCTTTTATCCGTTGAAGGCTAGAGGCATGTGAATTGTCGGCGGTGAAAACTTCAATACAGCCTGTTATGTTTCCATCGATATTTGCAATTGGAATCGTACGAACGAGAACACCAATACGGTGACCCTGTTTATGGTGTAAAAAAACATGGGCTTGCCTCGTTTGAGAATCTTTCATGGTTGCTTCAATGGGGCAGCCCGTTTTACATAAGTTGGTGCCGTGCTTATCAATATGGCAGAGGATATTGTCAGCACAGCATGAGCCGGTAATATCCTCCGCTGAAAAGCCTGTCAAAAGTTCAGCCGCAAGGTTCCAATAGCGGATGGTTCTATCAGTATCAACAATATAGAGAGCATCGAACATGTTTTCAGCAAGTTGCCTAAACACAATATCGTCGAGATTGAGTTCCTCTTTGACCTTACAGAGTTTGTCCATTTTGTTAGCCCTCTTCCGATAGTGCTGTTATTTTAACAAATTGGTCACTGCTGCGTGCCATAATTTGACCAACAATTTGCGCCTCATCGTTTTGGTGCGAATGGAGAAGCTCCTTGTGGTATTCCATTAATAGCTCATCAATGTGCTCAATGTCGTTGTCATCGACATCATTTAATTCCACCTTCGCTCCCCACGCAAAACGCTGGCGAAGTGCAGTACGGTTCATATTCATGGCGGCATCTAAATAGCAATAAATGGTGCCGCCTGTCATACCTGAGCAGATCCAAGGGCCGGGGTCGCCGAGCACGACAACACGACCTGATGTCATGTACTCAAAAGCGAATCCTTTAAGGTTGGCGTGGCCAGCAAGGTTGGCAGAGGTCTCTTTACGCGGTTCGAGAATCCGAGCGCCAAGCACAACATCTGCCCCTGATAGCCGGATACACGCGCGGCTGTCTGCATCACCTTGTACCATGAATAGTCCACCCTGTGCGCCATAAGCAAGTCCTTTGCCAACGGAACCACCGACGCGCTTACCATCGATATTTTCCCCTTTTAAGATAACAATTCTACCACCGAGAGCGCCCTTACCAACACCGTCCTGTGCGCCACCTTCAACACTGATATTGATCCCTTCGATATTGAAAGCGCCGAGGCCATTACCGGGGATGGAGTCGCGGCGAAAATGGAGGTGAGCCTCTTTGCCTTGGGGGTAGCGACCATCGAGATAGGCTTGTGTCATTGCGCCAGCGAGACGAGTACCGATGGAGCGATCGCAGCTATTGACCCCGTCATCGACAAAACGCACGCGCTGTTCCCCTTCATCAAAGGCATCGGTCACCAGTGTCGAGAGTAACGAGGTTAAGTAGTTAAGTGGTTTACGGATAAGCCGCGTGGAATCGCCACCATTTTGGCGAATTTCACACGATTCGATACGCAAGAGTTCATCGAGTTCTAGAACATCTTGTCCCTGAGTTTGTTCGAGTAAACACGATTGACCGACAAGATCTTGTGTCCGCTTAAAGCCAAGTTTGGCGGTGATGGTGCGAATCTCTTCACCAATAGCGCGGAAGAAGGTGGTCTCGTAGATAATGCCATTTTCCAATACGCGGGGGATAAAACGTTTCAATCCCTTACTTTGAGCTTCTTGTTCGCTTTCGATCTGGGTGGCAATACCGACATGGCAGGTTCCCATATGACAATTACGACACGCGGTACAGCCGATAACCACCATCGGCAAGGTACCAAAGCCAACGCGGTTGGCACCGAGGAGCATCAGCTTGACAACATCGCGGCCTGTGCGCGCACCACCATCGGCCCAAATTTCAACTTTATCGCGCAGTCCGCAACAGGAGAGGGCGCGATGGGCCTCGCGAACACCGATTTCAGCAGGCAGGCCAACAAATTTAATCGCATGTTTACGCGCTGCACCCGTGCCACCATCGTAGCCACTAATGGTAATAATATCGGCTCCCGCTTTGGCAATCCCCATGGAGATCGTGCCAATTCCAGCGACAGCAGGTACCTTGACTGAGATTCGTGCTTGCGGGTTGGCTGTGCGCAGCTCCTCGATGATTTGCGCTAAATCTTCAATTGAGTAGATATCGTGATTATTCGATGGCGAGATCAGTGTGACCCCTTCACTCGAATTACGTGCAGCTGCAATTTTAGCGGTGACTTTAAAGCCAGGCAAGTGGCCACCCTCACCCGGTTTAGCACCTTGTCCCGCTTTAATTTCTAAAATGTCAGCGGAGTTGAGTAAGTCCATGTGAACGCCAAAACGACCTGAAGCAATCTGCTGTCCACGGTTTTTGCGATATTTGCCCAACATATCGGGGATCTCGCCACCCTCACCATTCATGCAGATGATGTTAAGTTTCTTTGCTGCTTCAGCGTAAATTCGGAAAGGGGTTTCCCCCTGTGAGCCAAAACTCATCGCCGAGATTAAAAAAGGGAAATCGTGATGACCAATAGTGGTGTCAACCTCTTGTGGGTCAACACTGAGTTCTTCACCAAACTTAAAATCGAGCAGGTGGCGGATGGCCAGAGGGTGGTCAATTTCGTATTCACGAATTAAGCGGGAGAGATCGTTATAACTTTCCTCCATTTTGGCGACAGCACCAACTTTTTTCCAAATTTTTGGATAGAGGCGAAACTGCACTGGAACTGTTTGCAAGTCTTTGCTGCGTACAATGGCTGTCCGCTTGCGATTGTTCTCCTCTTGACGGGTGAAATTTAACCCTCGTTGGCTCGATCCGCAAAAGTTTGGCGTTTCGAAAATATCAACAATTTCAGGGCTTAATCCGATGGATGAAAAATATTTACCGTAGCCACCAATCTCATGGGTACCCATGGTTGACATCACTTTTTCAATGCCACGAGTGATCACATTGAGGAGGTTGGTTAGGCCATTGTCGTTCCCGTCGCTAGGAGCTTGATCCGCTAATTCCCATAGCATGTAAGGGCAAACTGCATCGGCACCCATGGCCACACAGAATAGGATATCGTGTAAATTGCGCAACGCCCCTGAGCGCAGCACCATGGCTGTAGAGCGGCGTAGACTTTGGCCATTTTTGCTGCGTTCAGCCTTCAGGGCTTTGTGTAGAGTGCTGACAACTAATGCTGGGTCGAGGAAACTTTGAGTCGGTGTAAAGGCACGGCTGTCATCGAGAAAAAGCAGTTGTGTGCCACGGCGAACAGCTTGTAACGATTCCTCTTGTAAGCGTTCGAGGGCTGTTTGAATATCTTCGTCTCGCTTCATGGTACAAGAGATGGTTTTGTAGCGTTTGCCACTTCCTGGCTGGTATTGCCCTAATAGGCTTTCGATTGAGCATAGGCCAAATTGTTTGGCGGTTTTGTTTTGATCAATCGTTGCTGGAATACGTAAACCACCCGTTAACAGCGGTGCCGCGAGGCGAGTTGTTGTGGCAATGCGACCGCTAAACTGAGGGCACGGGCCGATAAATACTTGCGATGAAAAATGTTCTGTCTCCCGTTCGCGGTCAATGGCTGGGTTGGTAACGACAGCAACTTGCTCTTTAAAATAATCAGCAATGTTTTGATGGCTAATGGCGAGTGCGGCGAGAGGGCCATCGTAACCGAGGGAGGCGATGGGGTCCTGACCCGATTTGGTGATCTCTTTTACATTAAGTAGATCGCTACGCTTCCACGCAAAGCCTGAGAGCAGGTTCTCTTGTTTAAAGGTCGCCATTTTGTGAAACTGAGTTGTTTCTTTAACTTCAGCATCGGGGAGCTGTTCACCCGCTTGTAACTGATCGCTATAACGTTCAAGTTTTGTTCGCTTGCTCAAACGCTGGAAAACCAATTCGCGCAATTCATCGTGAGGATAAACATCGATCCCCTGCTGTGGTTGCAGCTGAAGGGCAAGTTTTTCCCCTGGGGCCAACACCTTCGGATCGTGAAGAATCTCCTCTTGAGCCACAACACCTGCTTCCGAGGATGCGAAGAAAAATTTATTCGTTTCACCGAACCATAGTGGTCGCAGTCCCATGGCGTCGACACTGAAGACACATTGATTTTGCCAACGGGTGATAACCGCGGCGGGCCCTTGAGCGCTGGCGGTAAAAAATTGGCGCAACAGGGTATACATTTGTTGTTGGTTGACGGGCAGCTTTGCCGCCTCGGTAAAGATCGGCGGAAAGCACACCTCCATCGCTTCAAATAGGCTTAAGCCATGGATTTGAATTAGGCCCTCAAGGGTGCGGTTGAGATCTTGCGAATCGCTGCCGCCATTGGGTAACGATAAGCCGAGCATGCGCGCTTCTTCCCGCAGGCGAGCAATGGTGTTGATCTCACCATTGTGGCCGAGTAGGCTGAATGGCTGGGCGCGAAGTACTGTCGGCAATGTGTTGGTTGAGAAACGGCTATGGCCGATGGTTGCTGAGGACTGAAACTCTTTGCGTTTTAATTCGGGATAATAAAGGCTTAGAATCTCTGGTGCGCCGTGAACCTTATACGCTGTGACGATATTGGATAAAGACGCAACGTGAACGGGAAACTTCTCTTCAATTGCAACGCTCAAGTCATAGAGACTGCGGCTACAGGTTTTATCATCGTCAAAATGGAGTGCGAGCTGGACGAAAAGGGGCTCGCTGGCCAGAGCCATGGTCGATAGCGCATCGTTACGCACTTGGCCGTGGCGTTCGACAAGAAGTTGCGCACCGTAGCGACCGCACAAAGTTAAAATTCGTGTCAATAGTTGCTCATCGTTTGCCAACTCTTCACGAGGTACTAAAATGTGGGCAATGGCGAAACCTGCTTGGTCAGCTAGTGCAGCATCTTTACCCTCTTTTTCGAGAATTTCGCGCCAGAGTTGACGCGGTATATCCGTTAAAATTCCACACCCATCCCCTTCACCAGCAATTTCGCCAGCCCTGTGACCCATTTTAATCAGGGCATCGATGGTGCGCTGAACATTGCTGTGGCTTGGGTAGCCGCTCTTATTAAAGAACCCGATAATTGCGCAGGCATCGCGCTCTTCAGGTGTTAGGCCAGATTTATTTGGATCTGAAATAGGCATGAAATTAAACTCTCTGCTAGATGAGGTTGAGTAGTGCGTGAACTGTCTTGTCAATCCCTTCAGCGGCTTCGCGAATTGAGCCAGCGAGCATATAGGCTGGGGTGGAGACAAAATTAAGGTTTTCATCAACAACAATTTCAGAAACAGGGCAGTTGATATGTTGCGCACCCATCTGTTCAATGGCCTGAGCCGTCCCCGCATCGTTACCAATGGTCAGCTGTGGTGAATTGGTGCTTTGACCAAGGATTTTAGCAATCACAGCGGGGGCAATACAGAGAGCTGCAAAAGGTTTTTGTGCGGCAACCACCTCATTAATCAGTCGTGCCACATCGCTATTTACGGTGCAGTCGGGACCATTAACCGCAAAGTCACACAAGTTTTTTGCAGCACCAAATCCACCTGGAATAATAAGGGCGTCAAAATCGTTAGCTGTAATGGTGCTGATATCTTTAATCTCACCTCGGGCAATTCTAGCCGATTCAACGAGAACATTTCGTTTCTCTTCAGCGGCCACCTCTCCCGTTAGGTGGTTGACCACGTGCATTTGCTCCATGTTGGGTGCCATGCAGACCACATCAGCACCCGCCTTACTCAAGGCAAGTAAGGTGATGACTGCCTCATGGATCTCGCTACCATCATAAACGCCACATCCTGAAAGGATTACTCCGACTTTAGCCATAACAGTATACTCCTATAGGGTTAATTTTATGTTCGATTTGGGTTTTGGTAAAGTACTGCAATTGCGCGAGGTTTAATCGTGCCACGGGCAATATAGCCATGAGGTTCTGTCGAGTCGTAATACACCGAATCGCCGGGCTCAAGATGAAAAATCTGATCCCCATGGCGAAATTCTAATTGCCCCTCAAGCAGGTAAAGAAACTCTTCACCATCGTGACGAACCATTAAATCCTCACTCCACTCGGTAGCAAAAAATTCGACATCGAAGGGCTCCATATGGTGATGTGTTTTACCAAAGGCGCGTGAATTATATGTATAAGATTGGCTGACATTGCTGTTAGCTGAGCGTAACTGACGGGTATGTTGTTCTCCAGCTCGGATGAGTAAGCACTTGGTGTCATCGCGTTCATCTTCAAAGAAACAGCTAAGGGGAACCTGAAATGATTTCGCAATGCGTAACAATGTTGCCAAGGGGGGGATCACTTGATTGTTTTCGATTTGTGATAACAACGGTTTGGAGAGTGTTGTTATGTTAGCAAGATCCTGTAGTGTCATCCGCCGCTCTTGGCGTAAGTTGCGAATCTTCATACCAATCTGAAATTCTTTGACCTCTTCGCGAATATTTTCCATAAAAAGAATCCGATGATTAAAGTAACGTAGTGATTCCAGCCGCTATGGTTGTCAAGCCGTACACAGCGGTTGGTTCGCCCTTATGTACAGCAGAGATGACATTGCTAGAATAGAATTTTCATTTATTTTTTTAGTATACTCGCACAGCAGGGTGTGTGAAAGATGAAAAGTGATGATTGTATACAGAAAGTTAGCGTTATCTGGATGTTTTTAGTTGTTTTTTTTCTTTTAAGAGCCATTCTAGTTAAATCTGAATTGACATCACTGGATGTTCGATGTAGAAAAGAAGGCTGGAAGTTTCTATGAATTGTTATGGTAGTTTGACAGAAGGAGTTAAGTGAATGAAAAATCTGTTGTTTGCGGTTCTGGCTGTTGTGTTTGCTTTTGTGCCTGTGTTCTTGGCACAGCAAGATGGAACAACCGCTCCAATTACTAAAGTAGAAGTGTTAGAAGAGGGCGTGTACAAATACGAAGGCGCAAGCAAGGGCTTTGTTAAGTTTGATCACAATATGCACGTTGCTGCGCTAGACGAAGACTGCGAAAGCTGTCATGAAGGTGAGCCTGCTAAAATTGATGTATCAAATATGTCTGCTGGTCACGGTGTATGTGGTGGCTGTCACGAACAAGTGGAAGACATGGCTGCTTGCTCAACATGTCATAGTAAATAGATTTAAAGTTTAAGAACAGCAAAAGAGGGAGATGGCCAGCGCTATCTCCCTCTTTTCGTTTCTCGTCCCTTTTAATTTCATTTCGGGTTTAAAAATGGCACAAACTCCGATTAATACCGTTTTGTTTGATCTTGATGGAACGTTGATTGACGTGGATATGCATCAGTTTATCCCTGCATATCTTACCAATTTAGCCAAAAGTATCGATCGTAACTTAGATCGTGAACAATTTGTGCAAACGATGATTTCCCGAACCATGGAACTATTGGCCAGCGATGATGGTTCGCAAACCAATGAAGAGTTTTATCGTAATGCTGTCTTTAACGATTTGGGTGTGACCTCTGAACAGTTCTCGGCGGGTTTGCAACGTTTTTATCGTGATCATCTTGACCAGTTAGCGCCGTTGGTTTCATCGACACCCTTAGCGCGCAAGTTGATTGAACGTTGTCAAGATTTGGGCTTTGATGTTGTGATTGCAACGAATCCCGTATTCCCACGTCCCGTTGTCGATGCGCGTTTACAGTGGGCTGGAGTTGGTGATTTTAACTACCGCTTGGTGACAAGTTTTGAAAACAGTCGCTATTGTAAGCCGAACCCACGCTACTTTAGTGCTATTTTTGCTGAGTTAAACTGTGATCCGCAGAGTGTTTTGATGGTCGGCAACGATACCGAACATGATCTTAGTGCATCGCAATTGGGCGTGAAAACTTTTTTGGTCGATACGTGGATGATTGATCGTGACAGTCCATTTATTGCTGATCATCGCGGCAGTCATTTAGATCTTTACCACTTTTTAGGTCAATTACCAGCCCTGACATAATAGACATAAATTGTTGATGTGTTTGACAACGTAGCACTTTTTCGCTAACCTTTTTCGATGTGAAAAGTAGAGAATTGTCTCATTTTTCACAGATATCTTTTTGACACCTACACAGGAGATGGTGATGGCGCGACTTGTAGATGATCCTGAACTTGCTTTTCGGTTAGCTCGAGCAATCGTTTCTGATATTGCCCTCTACAATGCTGAGAAAGTAAGTGAAGGGGTTAAGAATGATAACATTTTCGACCTTCTGTCTGATGAGTTGCAAGAGGGGCGTGAGCATTTTTTTGAACGCACTTCGGATGCGATTACGGGGCGTGATAAAATTTTTGATCGAGCCATTGTCGATGTGATGATTAAGCAAGCAGGAAAAATTGAGAGTTCTATCTGGTAAATGGATGAAAAAATAGAGTTTTACTTTGAACCGGGCCAAAGCGTTGAACGTTTGGACCGGTTTTTATCTCATGAACTACCTGAGATGAGTCGGTCACAACTTAAGAAACTTGTTGAGCAGCAGCAAATTGTTGTCAACGGTGTTGCCGCTAAGGTAGGGCTGCGTTTGCGTGGTGGAGAAAAAATTAATGTGAACCTCCCCCCCGCTGAAGCGATTGAAGCGATAGCAGAGCAGCTTCCTCTCGATGTGCTATACGAAGATTCTGATCTTATTGTTGTCAATAAGGCGGCAGGGATGGTCGTTCATCCAGCGTGTGGGCATCCGAGCGGAACATTGGTAAACGCGTTGCTGTATCATTGCCATGATCTGTCTGGTATCGGTGGTGAATTGCGACCCGGAATCGTCCATCGTCTTGATATGGATACGTCAGGGGTGATGATCGCTACCAAGAATGATACAAGTCATAATCACCTTGCCGCGCAGTTTAAGGCGCACACGGTGAATCGGCGTTATGTCGCCTTAGTTCATGGAATTATCAATGAGGATCGTGGCACTGTCGATCAAGCCATTGGTCGCCATCCGACGCAACGGAAAAAAATGAGTTCGAAGTGTCGTAATGGCCGCCATGCTGTAACTCATTGGAAGGTACTGCGCCGCTATGAGTCCGATCGATTGACATTGGTCGAATTACGCTTAGAGACGGGGAGAACACATCAAATTCGTGTTCATTTTTCCGAATTAAATTATCCCATTATTGGCGACCCTCTTTATGGGAATCGATCACGGGCAAACGGCATGAATGATCCTATTGTTCGTCAACAGGTTCAGCATCTTAGCCGTCAGGCATTGCATGCACGACTGCTTGGCTTTATTCACCCTCGCAGTGGCGAGTACTTGGAGTTTTGTTCGGCGATTCCAGACGACATGGCTAACATTCTTTGCCTTTTAGATAAAAAGTATGCTATGGAACCACTTCATTTTTCTCATGTTCCATTAAATGATGAAAATCACGATTAACACTCATAAATAGCGGAGCGATGTAAACAATGGAATTGGTTAAGTGTGGAAAGATAACGTGTTTGCAGGCGGGCTGGTCAGACAAGGGCCGTGTTGTCGCCGGAGTATCAACGCGTAATGGTGGTTTAAGTCGTCCTCCTTATAATTCTTTGAATTTAAGTAGTAATACCGATGATCCAGAATACAATGTTGAAGGTAATCGTTCGACGTTCTTGAATGAGTTTGATGTGTCAATGCACCATCTGTTGCTGGTAAAGCAGGTTCATGGTACGGACGTTTTGGTGGTCAATAGTAAAAATTATGATGTCAGTCACTTTCAAGATGTCGCAGCTGATGCCATTGTGACTAATCAACCAAACTTGATGATCGGTATTTTGGTTGCCGATTGTTTTCCTGTGTTACTGTTTGATCCAGTTAATAAGGTTTCTGCTGCGATTCATGCTGGCTGGCGAGGTGCTGCACACGGAATTATTGGGAAGACTATCGCTGCAATGACGGATGAGTTCGGTAGTGACGTGAGTCAGATTAAGGCGATGGTTGGTCCTGGAATCAGTGCGGAACACTATCAAGTTGGTAAAGACGTCCGTGATGCGTTTCGTGAAGGACAAGGTCATTGGAACGAGATTAGTGAAGAGGTTGAGCTGGGTCTGTGGAAGTTAGATATTCAGCAGAGCATTAATCTTCAGCTGAAGGCAGCTGGAATTGTGACTAAAAACTGCGAAATCAGTGATCTGTGTACGTGGAAACAGCGTGAACTGTTTTTCTCTTACCGCCGCGATGACGGCCAAACAGGGCGTCAGCTTGGTTTTATTATGTTTGAGGACGAAGAGTAGGTAGCGGTTTAAAACTGAAACGATAACAACAAAGGGAGGCTTGTGAGCCTCCCTTTGTTGTTGAAAAAGTTACCATGTTATTTACGCCAAAATGAGGGTAAAAATAGTACCAGTACGGTAAACAGCTCAAGGCGACCGAGTAGCATACATAGAATTAACACACTTTTGCCAAACGCTGACACATGAGCAAAGTTATCTACTGGGCCGACACTACCAAGACCTGGGCCAATGTTTCCTAGCGTTGCGATAACAGCTGCTGCACCTGAGACTAGATCCATACCGCTTGCTGCCATGAGAAAAGACGCTGTGACAAACACACCCATAAAGAGCGCAAAGAAACCAAGGATCGATTGCATCACCTCTTGGTCGACGGGGTTGTTGCCAAGTTTAACCAAGCGAATCGCTCGGGGGTGGATGAGGTGATACAGCTGCACTGTTCCGTGTTTAAAGAGTAGTAGAATTCGAGCAACCTTCATGCCGCCACCCGTTGATCCAGCACAGCCACCAATAAACATCAGAAACAACAGAATATATTGAGTCAGCACGGGCCATAATTCGAAGTCTGCCGTGGCGAATCCAGTTGTCGTTAAGATCGATGCAGTTTGGAAGGCACTGTAGCGTAGATTATCAACAACGGAATCGTAAACGGTTCCTTGGTTCATCCACATAAGTATTGCGACAGCACTACAACTGATAAGCAGGTAAAAGCGAAACTCTTCGTTGCGGAAATATTCACCAATGCGCCCCTTTAAGGCGTAGTAGTGGAGAGAAAAATTGACGCCAGCTAAAAACATAAACAGGGTGATGACCCAATCAATATAGGCACTGTCGTAAGCGGCAATGGACGCGTTGCGAGTTGAAAAACCACCTGTTGCCAAGGTGGCAAAAGAGTGGCAGATCGCATCGTAAAAGGACATGTTTCCTGCCATGAGTAGCAACGTCTCGAGGGCGGTAAAGATGACATATACCCCCCATAGAAGTTTTGCCGTATCTTGAATGCGTGGTTTTAGGCGATCAGCCGTTGGCCCAGGCACCTCGGCTTGAAACAGCTGCATGCCACCAACGCCTAGCATTGGCAGGATCGCCAGTGATAAGACAATAATTCCCATGCCGCCGAGCCAGTGGGTTAGTGAGCGCCAAAATAAAATGCTTCGCGGTAATGCTTCGATGTTGGCGACAATGGTTGATCCTGTGGTGGTAAAACCACTCATGGTTTCAAAAATTGCATCAAGGGGTGAGCTAATCGACCCAGAGAGCAAGTATGGCAAGGCGCCAAAGATTGCAAAGGTTAGCCAGCCAAAAGTAACGACCGCAAACCCTTCGCGAACCGAAAGTTCTTTTTTGTTTTTGAATATCTTGATCAGTGCCAAGCCCGTTATCAGGCAAATTGATGATGAGAGGGTGAATGCACTCACTGTGTCTTGTTG
>Ga0193955_1000474_pt1 | contig 22551 bp, 20 predicted proteins | sample BB_6_MG_FD_140343 | JGI IMG/M metagenome (GOLD analysis project Ga0193955, IMG submission 140343) | Microbial mat bacterial communities from the Broadkill River, Lewes, Delaware, United States - BB_6_MG | ecosystem: Environmental > Aquatic > Freshwater > River > Microbial mats | place: USA... | reverse complement strand
AATGATTAATAATCATAAGCTTATACTTTTAGTTCATTTAGTAAAAAGATACCTAATACAATTTGGACTACTTTTTACTTTATCACTATTGAGTGTAAATTACTTAAGTCCAGAATACTTAAATGCAGATGTTCTTCTTAACTCAATAATGTCTCTTCAAAATATCACACTTTTTTATTGGGGTCAAAATAGATTAATTAATTTTATACCTTTATTCTTATCAAGTATATCTAATCCTATACTTAATATATCATTATTTCTTATATTTTCAGCCTTTGTATTTTATGCTATGGTATGGAAGATAAGTTATTATATCGCTATGCTTAAAAATAATATAATTAAATATACTTTTAGTTCACAAATAATAATTTTTTTAATATTTATTTTAATATTTATTTTTTTATATACAAAATATACATTATTTAATTTTATAATTTGGCATATAGAATATATATTTTCATATCTTTTATTTTTATATATTATTGATATTTTTATTCATAAAGAAGTTTATACAAAATCATCGTATTTTATAATTACAATATTATCATTTATTTCTATAGGTATAAATAACAGCATATTGTTAGTTATTCTTGCTTTTTTTGTATTTTATATTTTTATAAAACAAAATAAAATTACATACTCTATAATACATATTTTTATCGCCTTAATATCTTTTTTTATATGGATATATATTGCAAGTAAATATGGAGATACATCTGCTTATTCTGGTTTGAACTTACATGATATTACACGGCATACCAATCAAACTATATTTAATATTTTAGCAACAATTAGTACTTTTAGTTTATTAATCTTGCTCTTTATAATTAGTGGATTTAAATTTATTTTTTCAAATACAAAAGAAGGATTACAAGTATCTAGGGTGATACTTGCCATTTTTATTTTTATGGTATCTTGGTTTCTTCTTTTTTCAAATCACAAATGGATTGAACTTAATCAGTATCATTTTAGATATTTTTTTCCAATTTTTATTGGTATAGTATTTATATTTACTATATATATATGGAGTATGGTTACAATATTTTTAACTAATAATAAGTTTAAAATCGTAACCATATTAATATTGTTTAGTATAATTATATTAAAGCAAGAATCTTCTTTTATTCAATATAAAGATTACAATACATTTAAAAGTTGGTCACAAGTTGATGAGAAGCATAAACAAAATATTAGAGTATTTTTTCATGCTGGTGACTACTGGCAAGTTTGGTCTGCTGTTATGTATGATATGATGGATAAGAAATCTTCTTATGGATTAGCATTTCGTTCAGAAGGTAATAAGGATAAAATTTTAAGTGAAATTAAAAATGAGATGAAATCAAATAATAAGATAGTCGTGTATTGTCATAATTCTACAATTGAAGAGTGTTCTAATCAGGTATTTAGTAAATTTAAAAATGCTAAATTAAAATCGAATGTGAAAATAAAAGAAGGCATTGAGCAATTAATGTTTATTCCTTTATTATAAAAAAATATTAAATTATTGAGGCTAAGATGAAAAAATTAATAAATAATGAATTAATAGTAGTTACACCTATATACGAAGATACCGAAGCATCAACAAAATTATTTAAAGAGATTTATGATGTATTTGGCTCTAATGTATTTATAGTGGCTGTAGATGATGGTTCGGTTAAAGAACCTGTTGATATTGATAATATAACTTCATCAGGATTAGAAGGTGTAGTAATTAAGCTCAAAAGAAATGTAGGGCATCAAAGAGCTATCTCTATAGGACTAGGGTATGTGGCAGAACATATATCTGATAATCAAAAAGTAGTAGTAATGGACTCAGATGGAGAAGATACACCTAAATCTATAAAAGAACTTATTAGACCATTAGAAACTGATAATATTGATGTCGTAGTAGCTCAAAGAAAAAGTAGAGTAGAGTCTATAAAATTCAAAGCTTTTTATATAATTTATAAATGGATTTTCAATCTTTTGGCAGGAAGAAAAATAAGTTTTGGAAATTTTATGGCACTTAAACCAACAGCAGTAAAGAGACTAGTCTCTATGCAAGAGTTAGGTACACATATAGCAGGTACAGTTTTATCTTCTAAATTAAGAATAGAGACTATGCCATTAGACCGTGGAGCGAGATATGCAGGAAAAAGTAAAATGAATTTTGTAGGTCTTGTACTACATGGTTTTAAAGGTTTGATGATTTTTGCAGAAGATGTACTAGTGAGAGTTGGTATTACATCTGCTATAGTTGCTGGGTTGGCTATATTGGGTAGTATCTTTGCTATAGTTCTTAAAATATCTGGTTTTGCTACTCCTGGATGGTTCTCTGTAGCTTTAGGTATATTATTATTGGTATTCTTACAAACTGGAACTATGACTCTTATGATGTTAATGCTTACAGGTGTTGTAAAAAGTGGTAGTATAAAACCTTTAGATTATAAAATATTTGTGGATAAAGTTATAAATGTTAAAATATGAACCTATAAGATATATTATTAATGGTGTAATCGCTACAGGTGTACATTATGGGATACTAAATTTCAATATACTGTTTATAGGTATAGAGTCAGTAGGTATAGCAAACTTTATAGCTGCTATTTTTGGTATTACTGCTTCATTTATAGGTAGTAGATATTTTGTATATAAAGGTCATACGAACTCTTTAAAGTCTCAGGTTATTAGGTTTGGATTTATGTATGCTTCTATCGCTGTTCTACATGGGTTTGTTTTATATCTTTGGAGTGATATTTATCTATTGTCTTATCATATCGGTTTTTTAGTTGCGACTTTTTTACAAGTGTCGTTAAGTTATATTGGAAATAAGGTTTTGGTGTTTAAAAATGAAAATTAAAAAGTGGTTTATTGGTTTATGTCTATATATAGTTGTTTTGATAGTTATATATATTTTGCATCTAAAGTTTTTTAGAGTTGATGTAGTCTTCTATAGTGCTATATTTGATGGGGTTTTATCAGCATTATTAGTAGGAGTTATCTTATTTAGTTTCTCTTATTTTAATAGTTTTAATAGTTTTGAGAAGTTTCAAATGCTATTTATGAATATTTTGTTAGGATATATTTTTGCTATATCTATTCCTACTGTTATAGATAGGTCTTTATCTTTTTATATATTAGAAAAAATACAGCAAAGAGGAGGAGGAATTAAGCAGAGTGGATTTGAAGATGTATTTACAAAAGAGTATATGGTAGAACACCGTTTAGTTGATGTAAGATTAACAGAACAACTTTCATCTGGAACAATAACTATAGATGAAAATAAATGTGTAAAACTTACGCAAAAAGGTAATATGTTGGCTACATTTAGTAGATATTTTAGAAAACATTTTTTACCTAAAGAAAGATTACTTATGGGTGAATATAGTGCTGACTTAACTGATCCTTTTGCTCATGGTGCAGTTGATAAAAATCAAACTTTTGATTATATTTGTAAATAAAGGAAATAGCAATGAAAATAGCAATAGCAGGAACAGGGTATGTAGGTCTATCAAATGGTATATTATTAGCTCAACATAATGAAGTAGTAGCACTAGATATTATCCCTGAAAAAGTAGAGATGCTTCAAAACAAAATATCACCTATAGAAGATAAAGATATATCAGAATATTTACAAAAAGATAACTTGAATTTTAGAGCTACTCTTGACAAAGAAGAAGCTTATAAAGATGCTGATTTTGTAATTATTTCAACACCTACAGATTATGACCCAGAGACAAACTATTTTAATACCAAAAGTATAGAGTATGTAATCGCAGATGTATTAAAAATAAATCCTAATACAACAATGGTAATCAAATCAACTATACCTGTTGGATATACTAAAAAAATTAATAAAAAATTTAAGACTACAAATATAATTTTTTCTCCAGAGTTTTTAAGAGAGGGACAAGCTCTTCATGATAATTTGTATCCTAGTAGAATTATAGTAGGTGAAAAGTCTGACCGTGCAGTAATGTTTGCTGGATTATTAGAAAGAGGTGCTATCAAAAAGAATGTATCATTACTATATACTGATTCAACAGAAGCCGAAGCTATAAAATTATTTTCTAATACATATCTTGCTATGAGAGTTGCTTACTTTAATGAACTTGATTCTTATAGTCAAATGTATAACTTAAATACTAAAGATATTATAGATGGTGTAGGATTAGACCCTAGAATTGGAACACACTATAATAATCCATCATTTGGTTATGGTGGATACTGTTTTCCAAAAGATACAAAACAGTTAAGGGCAAACTTCACGGATGTCCCTAATAATCTTATAGGTGCTATCGTTGATGCAAATGAGACAAGAAAAGAGTTTATAACAAATCAGATACTTGCATCAAAACCAACAGTAGTAGGGATATATAGACTTATTATGAAAGCAGGAAGTGATAACTTTAGAAGTTCAGCTGTTCAAGGTATTATAGAAAAACTATTAGCTAAAAATATAGATGTGATTATATATGAACCTGTTGTTAGTGAAGATAAATTTGATGGACTTGAAGTCATAAAAGATTTGAATAAGTTTAAATCTCTCTCTGATATAATTGTTGCAAATAGATTGGATGATATATTGATTGATGTAAAAGAAAAAGTATATACAAGAGATATATTTAATAGTGATATATAGGAAAATAAAATGAAAATATTAGTAACTGGTGGAGCAGGTTTTGTAGGAAGTAATCTTTGTGAAAGATTATCAAAAGATGAGAATAATGAAGTTTATAGTTTAGATAACTATTTTACAGGTAGTGAAAAAAATCATGTAAAGAATGTCTCTTATATAAAAGGAGATACAGCTGATATAGAAAAATTAATTAATTTTACTCCAGATATAATATATCACTTAGGAGAGTACTCTCGTGTAGAACAGAGTTTTGATGATATTGAAAAAGTTTTGGAATATAATAAACAAGGTACATTTGCAGTCTTAGAGTTTGTTAGAAAACATAAATGCAAAATTCTTTATGCTGGAAGTTCAACTAAATATGGTGATAATGGTGAAAATGCAAATGCAAGTCCCTATGCTTGGAGTAAATCAACAAATACACAACTAGTAAAAAACTATGGTGAATGGTTTGGTATAGATTATGTTATCACATATTTTTATAATGTCTATGGAAAGAGAGAGATTCAAACTGGTAAATATGCTACTTTAATAGCCTTATTTAAAGAGAAGATGAAAAACGATGAAGTTTTAACTGTAGTAAGTCCAGGAACACAAGAGAGAAATTTTACTCATATAGATGATACTATAGATGCATTAATACTAATAGGTGAAAAAGGTCATGGTGATGAGTATGGTATAGGTAATCCACAAAAATATACTATTTTAGAAGTTGCTCAAATGTTTGGAGGTAAAATAGAAATGCTTCCAGAGAGAAAAGGTAATAGAATGGTTGCAAGTGTTGTTAGTGATAAAACTATAGCACTTGGATGGAAGCCTAAAAGAAATCTTGAAAAATATATTCAAGACTTTAACACCAAAACAATAGTATAATTTCAAAATTAAATAGGAGTATGGATAAATATGAAAAAAGCGATAATCACAGGGATTACAGGACAAGATGGTGCTTACTTAGCAGAGTTACTTTTAGAAAAAGGTTATGAGGTATATGGTACTTATAGAAGGACATCATCTGTAAATTTTTGGAGAATAGAAGAGTTGGGCATAGAAAATCATCCTAACCTACATCTAGTAGAATATGATCTTACTGACCAAGCTAATAGTATTCATATAGTGCAAAAAATTCAACCAGATGAGATATATAATCTTGCTGCTCAAAGTTTTGTAGGAGTATCATTTGAGCAACCTCTTGCAACGGCTCATATCACAGGGCTTGGTTGTGTTCATCTACTTGAAGCTATAAGGATAGTAAATCCAAAAATTAAATTTTATCAAGCAAGTACATCAGAGATGTTTGGTGATGTTCAAGAGATACCCCAAAAAGAGACCACTCCATTTTGGCCTAGAAGTCCTTATGGAGCAGCGAAAATGTATGCTCATTGGATGGTTGTAAATTATAGAGAGTCTTATAGTATGTTTGCCTCTAGTGGAATTTTATTTAATCATGAATCACCTCTTAGAGGTCGTGAGTTTGTAACTAGAAAGATTACTGATAGTGTAGCAAAAATAAAGCTTGGTAAATTAGATTGTATTGAACTTGGTAATATGGATGCCAAAAGAGATTGGGGATTTGCAAAAGATTATGTAGAGGGGATGTATCTAATACTTCAAGCTGATAAAGCAGATACTTTTGTATTAGCAACAAATAGGACAGAGACGGTAAGAGATTTTGTAACTATGGCATTTAAAGCTGTTGATATTGAGTTAGAGTTTAAAGGTGAAGCAGAAGAAGAAGTGGCGATTGATAAGGCTACAGGAAAAACTGTTGTAAAAGTAAATCCAAAGTTTTATAGACCTGCTGAAGTTGATCTGCTTATCGGTAATCCTCAAAAAGCCAAAAATGTTCTTGGTTGGGAGCCAAAGTGTACTCTTGAAGAGCTTTGTGCAATGATGGTAAAAGAGGATTTAAGACGAAACGAGATAGGTTTTAGTTTTTAGATTATTGAAGATAATCAGGTTTGCTTAATCCTTTGAATTACATCAATTTTTTGTTAAAAGGTATAATATGAAAATTTTTATAAGTGGTGCTACGGGAGTTGTAGGCAAAAGTTTGTCTGATTACCTTCATAAAGCAGGTCATCAAATTATAGGAGTTGATATTATAAATTCTGATGATACTATATATGCTGATTTAAGAGATGAGAATAGCATTTTTGAGCTTGTTAGTGAGTATAATCCCGAAATAATTTTGCATTTGGCTTCTATTAAAAATCTTAATTATTGTGAGAATAACAAGGCCGAAACCCATTTAACAAATTATGGAGTGACAGAAATACTTACTCGAGTTTGTCTTGCTCATAAAATTCGTTTAATCTTTTTCTCTTCTGATTATGTTTTTGGAAAATATGATCGTTTTTGGAGAGAGGTAGATACTCCTTGTCCAACAACACAGTATGGGATAGATAAAGCAGAATCAGAAAAATTGATCCAAAACACTCTTTGCGATTTTGCTATTATCCGAACGGCTCAAATTTATGGGTTTCCAGGAGATTTTGTAAGTTTAGTTTATCAAACTTTAAATTCTCATCAAACTTTTACTGCATATTCAAATCTAATAAATTGCCCCACTTGGATAGGAGACATATCTATAATGTTAAATAAAATTATACAATACAATAAACAAGGTATTTTTCATTGTGTAGGTTTAGAAGCACTATCACGATACCAATTTGCTAATGAAATTGCTGAAGTTTTTTCATTAGAAAAATCGCATATAGTAGCAAAAGATTTAGACTTTTCAACTGATATTCGTCCTCCTATAGTGCGATTAAATGGTAGCCATACATACAATGAATTAAAGGTTTATCCAAAAACCTTACGAGAAAATCTTAAAAAGTGTATATCTTACATGAAACAGGAACCAAAAGAATGAAATCTAAACTATTGATATCTAAGGTGAATCTATTAGAGTTATTAAAATATTTTTTTATTATATTTTTAACTGTTATGTTTGTGGTTGAGCTTATTCAGTCTTTCAAAACACAAATGCATGGCGATTCAGAATATTTACATTATATGGCGTATTTGATTAATGAACATGGTTTTATCCCTTATAAAGACTTGTTTGAAATAAATATGCCAGGTACATATCTTTTTCATATTATTATTGGTAAATTATTTGGTTATTCTGAATTTGCATTACGTATGCTAAATACCATTTGGTTGCTTATATTGTTTGTGGTTACTTGGTTTATTATGAAACCATTTGGAATCATTCCAGCATTAGCAAGTTCCTTACTGTTTGGTCTTATATTTCTAGGGTTTGGTCCATCAATGGCTTTAGAGCGTGATGCTATCGCTATTTTACCAATAGCTTTAGCTGTGTTAATTGCTATAAAATCTCAACAGAAATATTTAAATCTTACTTATTTTGTAATTGGAGTACTTTTTGCATTTACTGCTCTTATCAAACCTTTTTTAGCTATTGGTTTTCCAATTATAATAGCATTTATGTGTACAAATAGTGATAGCTATTTAAGGACATTAAAAAACCATATCAAGCCATGTATATACAGAGGTTTCTTTATATTAATTGGATTTATGATAACTTTATCAATTCCTTTTTTATGGCTTTGGTATATAGGTGCTCTAAATTCATTTTTAGAAATGTATATCTCGTATGTTCCATTATATTTACAAATACCAGGAAATAGAGAATTTAATGGTACTTTTCTTAATTCAATGTACACTCTCTACACATTTACAACTTTTCAAGGGTTTGGGGTTTTATTTGCCATTTCAATGTTTGGGGTATATCTTGTTCATACACTTTCAAACTCTAAAGATTTAAAGAAATTATCGATATTGTTACTATCATTAAGTATCTTTTATAGCCTTTATGTTCTTGTTTCTGGGAAACTTTGGAATTATTATTGGTTACCCTATATATATTTTGTTAGTTTGGGGACTTCTATTGTTCTTTTTCTTCCCTCAAAAAATATAGGTTATTTAAAAATTTTCCCTTTTTTTGCATTTATAGTTGCAACGATGCCTATATTTCATCAACAATATAGTCTATTTACGAAAATAGTTACACAGTCCCATACGATAACACATGCAGATATTCAAGAAAAAGAAATTACAAACTATTTAAATAAAAATCTCACATCAAATGATAAAGTTCAAACTTTAGGGTGGGATTTGCCACCATTAGAAGCAATGCTAAATGCAAAAGCCATCCCTGCAACAAAATATATCATTAAACTGCAATTTTTTCATCATATTTCTAATCCTTATATTCAATACTTACGAAAAGATTTTATAGAAAAAATGATTCAAGAGATGCCAAAGTTTATTATTGATATTCACTCCTTTAAATCACTTGAATTAGATGGACCTAATCAATTTCCTGAACTAAAACAGTTTATAAAAAGACATTATGTAAAAGATTACATAGGAAATAACTTTGAAATTTATAAAAAAATTGATAATACATATAATAATTATGATTTCAATCAAACTATTAATTTTAAGAATAATGGAAATATGTCTCAATTCTTAGATGAGGGATGGTCTCACCCAGAATCATCCCATATATGGAGTATAGATAAAAAAAGTTCGTTGAACTTCCATACACAACTTCCCAAGTGTAACCTTACTGTAGCATTAACCGTTTCTCCATTTTATCTTGAGGGGAAAATGAAGCCTCAGGAACTTAAAATTGTTGTTAACGGAAAACAACTATTATCAACAATTTTAACAACTCAAAAAACATTAAACTTTCATATTCCTATTGATATTTGGAACTTAAAATCTCCTACAACGATAGAATTTTTACATCCAAACTCTATCTCTCCTCAAGAGCTTGGAGTGAGTCAAGATTCTAGGGAATTAGGTTTTGCATTTCAAAAGATGATTATTAAAGAGTGTCAATGAATGTTAAACCAAAACTAATAAAGGAAATTTTTAGATGAAAAACCATAAATGTATGAATTGTAGGAGTCAAAAGTTAGAACGCTTTATTGATTTTGGTCACCAACCAAGTGGAAATTTTTTTCCAAAGCTAGATGAAATTAACGAGGAACAAACATTTCCTTTTGCTATGTTGGTTTGTACAGAGTGTTGGCAAGTTCAAATTGAAGAATTTCCATCGGTTAAACACACATTTTCAAATCATCCATATATCACTGGTATTAATCAACCAGTGGTTTCACATTTTCAGAGATTAGTGGATGATATTATTGAAAAATATTCTATCCCTAAAAATAGTCTTGTCTTAGATATTGGTGCGAATGATGGTACTTTACTTTCAAAGTTTCGTGAAAAGGGTATGAATATACTTGGTATTGACCCAAATAGAGGGACAGGTAAATTAGCTCGTAAACAAGATATTACTATTTTTCAATCTTTCTGGAACAAGGAAACAGCTAAAGCGATGAAAATGCTTAATATATCTCCTGATGTGATTACAGCAACATCTGTATTTTATCATATTGAAGACCTCCATAGTTTTGTGCAAGGACTAGATACACTTATGGGGAAAGATACAATATTTTGTACTCAATGTGTCTATATGAAAGAGGTGATTGAAAATAAACAATTTGACCACTTTTATCATGAGCATACGATGATTCATGCAATTACTCCATTGAAAAGTCTCTTTAAAAAATATAATTTACGATTATTAGATGTAGATTTTTATTCTATTCATGGGGGTTCTTTTGTACTATATGTGGGCAGAGAAGAATCATCATTTCCAACATCAACCAAAATAGAAGATATCATTACCAAAGAAGAACAAATAGGACTAAACCAAATAGAAACATATTATAACTTTACAAAAGAAGTCGAATATAACAAACAAAATCTTATTACACTGCTTAAAGAACTTAAGAGTTCAGGAAAACGGGTATTTGGACTAGGTGCTCCCTTAAAAGGCAGTACTTTACTAAATTATTATGCTATAAAACCAGATTTAATTGAATGTATTACTGAAATTAATGAACATAAAATTGGTCGCTATACTCCAGGAACCCATATTCCTATAATTTCTGAAACTGATATTATAGAACAACCAGATTATTATCTTTTACTCTCTTGGAATTTTCTTGATTTTTTTACTGAAAAGTATCATGAATATTTAGCTAATGGAGGTAAATTTATTGTACCTCATCCAGATGTTAAAATTATAGATAATTGAGATATATATGAAAACATCACTTATAATCTTATTTAAAAATGAAATTGAGTATGTAAAATTGACTATGGAAAGTACACATAGCTATTTATCAAATAAAGAAATTGATTTTGAATTAATAGCTGTTGATGATAGTACGGATGGAACTTGGGAATTTTTACAATCATTTGCGAACTTACACCCAAATGTAATTGTAGTAAAAGGTGAAGAACCTTCAGGATATGGGAAAGCACTTCTTAAAGGATTTTCAGTTGCGACGGGAGATATATTTATTCCGTTCAATGGTGATCTTAGTGATTCACTTGATGATGTCTATTCATATATTAATTTAATAGAAAATGGCTATGATATGGTATTTGGGTCAAGATATATGAATGGAGCAAAAGTAACTAACTCTATTGCTATTAAAGAAAAAATTTCTCAGTTAGGCAATAAATTTCTTCAAATACTGTTTATCACAAATTGCAGTGATATTACTAATTCATTTAAAGCATACAAAAAAACAGTAATTGAAGATATTAATCCTATCGTTAATGGGTACCATATAGGGTTGGAGATTGCGTTAAAGGGAATAACTATGAAATATAGATATACTACAATTCCTGTGACTTGGACTGGTAGAGAGTTTGGGTATTCAAAAATGTCTATGCTAAAAGTGATTCCTAGATATTTATTTACAGCTCTACAAATTAAATTTTTTTATTCATCCTCTCATCGTATAAGATGAAATAAAACTTAAAGGAATATTTTATGAAAAAAGTCTTAATTACTGGAATTGATAGTTTTACAGGAGTACATCTCTCTAAATATCTATCAAGTTGTGGATATGATATTTATGGTACTTCATTATTTAAAAGTGAAGAAAAACTATATAAGTGTGATATTACAAAAAAACAAGATATTATTAATGTTTTAGAAGATATAAAGCCAGAGTATTTAATTCATCTCTCTGGTATATCTTTTACTGCCCATGGAGAAATGCAAGACTTTTATAGAGTCAATACTATAGGTACTACAAATATTTTAGATGCCTTTATTGAACTTAAGTTAAAGCCCAAAAAACTTATATTAGCAAGTAGTGCAACAATATATGGAAATCAAGGTTTAGAAGTATTAGATGAGTCTTTATGTCCAAAACCAGCTAACCATTATGGTGCTAGTAAATATGCTATGGAGTCTTTAGCCACTGGATACTTTGATAAACTACCAATTATAATTACAAGACCATTTAACTACACAGGGGTTGGACAAAGTGATAATTTTTTAATCCCTAAAATAGTAAAGCACTTTAGAGAGAAACAAGAAGTCATAGAACTGGGTAACTTAAATGTGATGAGAGAGTTTAATGATGTGCAGTTTGTTTGTGAAGTATATAAGAGATTACTAGAGTGTGACAGTAGTGCAGAGGTGGTAAATATAGCATCTAATAGAGGGGTAAAGCTTCTTGATGTGATTGATAGTATGAATAAAATAGCAGGTTATGAGATTGAAGTGAGAGTCAATCCTGCATTTGTGCGAAAAGATGAGATAAAGAGCTTAACTGGTTCAACTAAAAAGCTTTTTAATATTATTAATACTGTTGAACAGTGTACTTTTGAAGATACACTAAGAAATATGTTAAAATGAAAAGACTATATCTAATTATTTTTTTATCAATATCACTATTTGCAAATAATAGTATTAGAGATAAAGTAGTAATAACTGTGCCTACAGACATTAGTATAATTGAAAATAAAACAAACTTTATTGAGTTAAAATTAGTTAATAATAGCAATATTGATTTGATTAAAAAAGATAATTTTTATATATCTTATCATCTCCTTGATAAAGATGGTAAAATGATAAAATTTGATAATGTGAGAACTATTATAGATATAGAAGCAAATAGCAGTAAAAATTTAAAATTAAAGATAGAACCTTTAGACTCTAATAAATACTTTTTGATTATTGATATAGTAAAAGAGGGTAGTTACTGGTTTGGATATAAAAAAAGATATTTTATTAAGGTCAATAAATATTTTGATAACTATAAAGAGTGTACAAAAAATAGTAAAAAGACATGTTGGTATATAGAAGATGAGGATAGCATAAATAAACTAAATTTTATTATTCAACAGACTTTAGAATCATCTAAAAAAGATTTGACTAATATTAATGTAAAAGGGTTCTCTGCTGGTACAGGATATTCTACTCAATTATGGGCAAGAGACAGCTATACTATATTACAATCAAGCAAATACTATTATAAAGAGCCTTATCTATCTAGCTGGATTGATTATTTTTTAAAAAATAAAACAGAAGATGATTTAATTTATGATTGGTTTGATAATAAATTAAATTTTGATAAAAATAGCGTTGAAGTTGATCAAGAAAGCTCTTTAGCCTTAGCTTATTTTGAACTACTAAAAATAGATAAAAATAGATATATAGATAAAATAGATGAAGTAGAAAAGCTACTTGAAAAAGTTTTTATTTTAAAAAAAGATAAAAAAATAGGTTTAATAATTAATGCTCATACAATAGATTGGGGTGATGTTCAATATGGTGGAAAAGATTGGCATAGTGCAACACATATAACGAAAAGTACTTATTATGTAGCTGGTATCTATACAAATGCATTATATTATAAAGCTATTGAAAAATTAACAACTATATATAAAAATTTAGATATTGAAAAATATAATAAATGGGAAGAGCGTACATCAAAATTAAAAGAAAATATAAATAGATATTTATGGAGTAAACAAAACGGTTTTTATAAGTTACATATACATATAACTCCACTAATCCATCCATTTGATGAAGATAATATGTTTGGTATGGGTGGAAATAGTGTAGCGCTATCCACAAGTTTAGTAAATCAGGAGAAAGTAGATACTATAATAAAAACAGCTATAGAAAGAAAAAAGTTATTTAATTTTTCTACCATATCAGGTGTATTGTTGCCATCATACCCCAAAAATTATTATACTTATGGTGCAGTTAATGACTATTTTAAATATCAAAATGGTGGTCAATGGGACTGGTTTGGATATAGATTTGTTAAACAAATGTTTAGATACGGATTTAAAAAAGAAGGCTTATTAGAGTTAAGGAAAATTGCAGATAAAAATGTAAATAATAGAGGTATATATGAGTGGGATACAATGATAGGAGAAGGAAAAGGAAGCTCTAATTATACAGGTGCTGCAGGTGTAGCAGGTACAGCAGTAGTTGAAGGATTATTTGGGTTAGAAGTAGATAATGATAAAATAATAATAGATGAAAATAGATTAATAAGAAGTAAAAATTTTATTTTAAATATTAAAATACCTAACAGTAATAAGTCTATTATATATAGTAATAATAAAAAATGTTATACACTCTCTACTAAAAGTTTTAAGAGAGTTATTTTTTATAAAAAAAGTAAAGATAATTTATGCATTGAAAGTGATATAGAGGTGGAAGAGCATTGACTCAGTTTAAATTTAATAAAACTTTTTTTAAAATATATATTAGGATAAAAAGAAAAAATGCTCTTTAATAGTTACGAATTTATATTTATCTTTTTACCCATAACATTCTTTATCTATTTTTATCTTAATAAAAAACGATTGGTAAGAGCCTCAAAAGGATTTTTGGTTGTATCCTCTCTATTTTTTTATAGCTGGTGGAATATCATCTATCTGCCTCTGATATTATGTTCAATGCTTTTTAACTATCTCATTGGTACATTATTGACAAAAGATAAAGAGTATAAAAAAGTATCCAAAAAAAAATTACTGTTCATTGGTATTATTGGTAATGTTGGATTATTGGGATATTTTAAATACACGGACTTTTTTATAGAAAATATAAATCTAGCACTATCCTTAGAGATACCAATGCTAAATCTAGCACTGCCACTAGCAATAAGCTTTTTTACATTCCAACAAATAGCATACTTAGTAGATAGTTATAGAGGTGAAACAAAAGAGTATGACTTTTTAAACTATGCTCTATTTGTAACATTTTTTCCTCAACTAATAGCAGGACCGATTGTTCATCATAAAGAGATGATGCCACAATTTGCATCAAAATGGAACTTAGTAAAGAGTTACAAAAACATAGCATTAGGAATATTTATTTTCTCAATTGGTCTCTTCAAAAAAGTAGTGATTGCAGATACCTTTGCTATTTGGGCAACGCAAGGGTTTGATAATACTGAGATACTTACATTTTTTGAAGCATGGGCGACATCACTCTCATACACATTTCAACTTTATTTTGACTTTAGTGGTTATACCGATATGGCAATAGGAGCTGCACTACTTTTTAATATCAAATTGCCTATTAACTTTAATAGTCCATATAAATCCACATCTTTAATTCAAGTCTGGGAAAGATGGCATATTACATTATCTAAATTTGTTAATATGTATATTTTTAAACCCATTGTTAAATCATATAAACATTATACTTTTTCAAAAGGAATGATAGCAATATTTGTAAGTATGGTTATTATAGGGTTATGGCATGGTGCAAGTTGGATGTTTGTTTTCTTTGGAGCTATTCATGGAGTAGGTATTGTTGTCAATCATATTTGGAAAAGGAAAGTCAAAGTTAAACTGCATTATATAATTGGGTGGTTTTTAACATTTAATATAATTAATATATCAATGATATTTTTTAGAGCCAAAGAGTGGGAAGATGCTGTTAAAGTTTTAAAAGGTATGGTTGGTTTCAATGGCGCTGCAATATCAACAGAGTTTGCTAATTTAATCAATTGGCTAAATCCTCTCAGTGCGTATATCAAGTTAACGGGAAGTGAAATGAATACCTTTATCTCAGTCTATACATTTGAGATGATAATAGTTGGTTTTATCCTTGTTTTACTATTTGAAAATTCAAATAAATTGAGAGATACTTTTAATTTTGAACTATCTAAAACACTATTTATTATTGTAACTTTAGTGTTTTTTTATTTTTTAAATATTGATATAAATGAATCACCATTTATATATTTTAATTTTTAGGTTTATAGAATGTTAAAGTTGAATAAAGAAAAAAAATTTCTACTATTTTTGATAGTCGGTTTAGTAATTTGTATTATAAGTTATATGAGGCTATTTCAGATATTTTTAGATAAAGAGAAAGATGTTTCTAATCTATATACATATAAAAACTTTTTATTAAAATATACGAAGTCTCCTAGACTTATAATTGAAGGTGGTTCAAATGGACACCACAGTATGGATAGTCTTATGTTTGAAAAAGAGTTTAAAATGCCAACCATTAATTTAGCTGATAATATAGCTGTTCCATTGAAATTAAAACTAACAAGACTCCAAAAATATGCTACAAAAGGTGATATTGTAATTATTCCTCTAGGGTGGCACTATTTTACAGCTCAAAATACAAGTTCATCATATTTTTATGAACATATCCTCGGTGGATTAAAAAGTTATTATACATATACTGATACTTTTGATAAATTTAATATTTTAACGCATATACAATTTTCGAAATTCCTATATAAATTATTAGATAGCAACTATTTTACTTCTAATAGAGAAAAAAAGTTAAATAAACTTGAAATTTTAATGAATCATATCAATAAATTTAAAAACAACGATAGAGGTGATTACTATCATGGTGAAGTTTCTATTGACAATTTTTTAAAAAAGAATCCTATTTGTGATGATTATATCTTTATAAGACAGATAAAAAATGGGTTTAAAGTATCAAATATTTTCAAACAAAATATGAACTTTATTAAAAAATTGGAGAAAAAAGGTGTAAAATTTATATTTACTTGGCCTGTAGTAGTTGGTGATGATTGCTATAAAAGTAATTTCTCAAATCAAATATACTCTTTTAGGGACAATATGGCAAAATATTTAAATGACTATGGATTTACGCTTATAGGAGATATAGATAAAAATAACTTTCCTAAAAAATATATATATGATACTTATGCACATATTAATTCAGAAGCAAGAGATATTAGAACAAAAAAGTTAATAGAAGATATAAAGAACTCTCCTTATAATAGATTTTTTACTAATAAAGGAAATAGTATTGAATTTAAAAATAATTTAAATACTCTCTACTCTACACTTGTTGAATTTTTAAAACCTATTAAGTTTGATAAAGAGTATTTAGTATCAAATAATAATTTATTATATATAGGTTGGTGTAATAAAGAGAATTGGGGAGTGTGGAGTGAGGGAAGTAGAAGTGAATTAGTCTTTAAGATAGATAAAAAGAAAATAGACAAGGGATTTAATTTAATAATAGATTCACAAATATTTGCGAGTAAAGATGCTACAGAGATTGTAGTTAATGGGAAAAAGATAGGTTTATATATATTGGATGGGAAAAATACGATAAAAATTGATAAAGAACTGATTGAGAATGATATAATTCGAGTTGAGTTTCATCATCAAAATATTAAATCACCTAAGGAGTTGGGTATAAATATTGATAATAGAAAAATAAAGTTAGGATTAAAGTCAATTAAATTAACTGCTTTTAAAAAATAGGATATGATATGAAAAGTAAAATATTAATAGATAGTATATCTCTATTATCTCCTCTTACAGGAATAGGAAGATATACTTATGAAATTGCTAAATACTTAGATTCTAATAATACAAGTTTTTTTTATGGATATTATAGTAAAAATTTAATTGGAATATCATCTGGGAGTGAAATTAAAAATTTTAAGTCAATTATAGTCAAAAATCCTATATTTAAAAAAATAGTTAGAAGAGTATTATTTACAGTTAGTAAAATTTTTGCACCATCTTATGAGCTATATTGGCAGCCAAATTTTATACCAAATAGTGGAATAAAAGCCAAAAAAACTGTTACAACAATTCATGATTTTTCAATTATATTGCATAAAGAGTTTCATAGAAAAGAGACAGTAGAGTATTTTGAAAAGTACTTTTTTAAAAATATCTATAAAAGTGATTTTATTGTTACGGGTTCTAATTTTACAAAACAAGAGATATTGGATAGATTAGATTTTGATGAGAGTAAAATAAAAGTAATATATCATGGAATAGACCATAATATATTCAGAGTCAAAAAAGATATTAAATTAGATATACAATTACCTTTAAAATTTATTTTTAGTGTGGGTAGTATTGAACCTAGAAAAAATCTTTTAGGATTATTAAAAGCTTATATCAATCTATCTTATGAAATACAATCTCAATACAAACTTGTATTAGCAGGATTTAAAGGTTGGGAGAATAGTGAGGTTATGGCATTAATAGATGAAAATAAAGATAATATAAAGTATCTTGGATTTGTATCTGATGATGAGTTAGCTTCTTTATATAATTTATCATCACTCTTTATCTTCCCATCATTTTACGAAGGGTTTGGTCTGCCTGTACTTGAAGCTATGGCTTGTGGTACTCCTGTGGTTTGTAGTGATAGCTCATCTTTACCAGAAGTGGGTGGAGATGCTGTAGTATATTGTAATCCTTATGATATAAATGATATAAAAAATAAAATAGAATTTGTATTAAATGATACTAGTTTGCAACAAAGTATGATTGCTAAAGGTTTAAAACAAGCCCAAAAATTTAGTTGGGAAAAGTCAGCTAATGAGCATAAAAGAGTATTTAAAAGCTTAATATGATATAATTATGTACAATAAAATGTAAGGAATAGATATGCAGGTAGTAAGTATGACAGAGGCTAGAAATAACTTTAAAGCTATATTTGATAGTGTATATCATGATAATGATGAAGTTATTATTCATAGAAAAGGTCGTGAGAATGTTGTTGTTATACCTTTTGATGAGTATAACTCTATAAAAGAGACAAATTATCTTTTGGGTTCAGCTAATAATAGTGAAAGATTAAGAAGGTCTTTAAAAGATGCCAGAGAGGGTAAAACCTTTAAAAAAGAGTTATTTGAAGTATGAATATCACTTTTACTGATGATAGTTGGGATGATTATCTCTATTGGCAAGATATAGATAAAAAGATTTTAAAAAAAATCAATCAACTTATAAAAGATATTAAAAGAGATCCCTTTAATGGTATAGGTAAACCAGAACCTTTAAAGTATGAGTTTACAGGATGTTGGTCTAGGCGAATTACAGAAGAACATAGAGTTGTTTATGAAGTCAATGAATATAGTATAGTAATAATATCTTGTAGGTTTCACTATTAAATGAGAGTAGCTATAGTTCATGATTGGCTTGTTGTTGATGGTGGAGCTGAAAAAGTATTGAGAGCTATATTGGATATATATCCTAATGCTGATATTTTTTCATTGGTAGATTTTTTAAATGATAGAGATAGAAGTGCTATATTAGATGGCAAGAGTGTTAAAACTTCATTTTTACAAAAACTTCCATTTGCTAAAAAACATTTTAGAAACTATCTACCACTATTTCCAAAAGCTATTGAAAGTTTTGATTTGAGTGATTATGATATTATTATTAGTAGCTCTTGGGCTGTAGCTAAAGGTGTAAAAAAATCTAATAATCAGATACATATAAGTTATTGTCATACTCCTATTCGTTACGCTTGGGACTTATATAATGAATATACTTCAAATTTGAAGTATCCAAAAAAGTTTTTAGTTCAGAAAACATTAAAATATATTAAAAAGTGGGATATAGAAACTATTAATAGGGTAGATTATTTTATAGCTAACTCCAAATTTGTTAAGGAAAGAATAAAAAGAATATACAATAGAGACTCAATTGTTATCTACCCTCCTGTTGATATTGATAGTTTTAAGCTTCATAGAGATAAAAAAGATTTTTATCTTACTGCATCAAGGCTAGTACCATATAAAAAAACAAGACTTATCGTAGAGGCATTTAATTTAATGCCTAATAAGAAGTTGATAGTTATAGGAGATGGAGAAGAGTATAATTATATTAAATCTATTGCAAAATCAAATATAGAAGTTTTGGGTTATCAAGATAGAGAAAAGATGATATCTTATATGCAACAAGCAAAAGCATTTATATATGCTGCTATTGAAGATTTTGGTATAGTCCCTATCGAAGCGATGGCTTGTGGAACACCTGTAATAGCATTAGATGATGGTGGGACTAAAGAAACAGTGATAGATAAAGTTACAGGAGTACACTTTGCATATCAAACGAAAGAGAGTATTATAGAAGCTATAGATAAATTTCAAGAAGTTAAGTTTAATTATCATAATATTAGAGAGCATTCAATCAAATATACAAAATTTAAAAAAGAACTTTTTGAGTTTATATCAACAATATATTAGTTTTTAGATAAAATGCTACTACTTAAAATAGGACAAGAAATGAAAGATTTTATCTCAAATATTATATTTATCATTTTTGATATCTTAACTATTATAATATCAATTTATATAGCTTATTTAATACGAGACAATATATATCTACTTCCTATACAAAATATTGCACTATCTACATATATAAATTTTTACCCATTATATATAATTACTATTGGACTTTTTGCTTATGAGGGTATATATAAATATAGATATGATTTCTGGCATGAGAGTAGAGTTGTTTTTAAGACTTTAATATTTTCTATAATTATTATATTTGCATATTTAGCTATGACCAAACTTATATTTGACTACTCTAGATTCACTATTATAATGACTCTTATTATAATGATGATACTTATACCTATAAATAAAATAATTATCAAAAAACTACTTTTTAGACTTAAAATTTGGCAAAAATATATAAAAATATATGGAGAGGATGAGTTTTTAACTAATGAAATCTATACAAATAACTATTTAGGATATATTAAAGCAAAGAATCCAAATAGAGCTAAGACTATATTTATTAACTCTAAAAACTTTGATAAAATTAATTTAGAAAAAATTATTGACTCTAATTTAGAGAAACAAAATAAAATTATATTTATTCCGTTCATCAATGATTATGATTTAAGTTCTTGTGATATTTATCAACTATCAATAAAAAATACTCCTCTTATTGTATTGAAAAATAATTTAAAAAATAGATATAAAATTATTTTAAAAAAAGTATTGGATATTTTTATATTTATTTTTATGTTACCTATAATTACTCCTATAGTATTAATAATATACTATAAGATAAAGAAAGTTGAGCCAAATGAAAAGGTTTTTTTCAAACAACAGCGTCTAGGCAAAGATAATAAAATATTTATATGTTATAAGTTTAGAACTATGTTAGAGAATGGAGAAAATATATTAAATGAGTATCTATCCAATAATCCTCAAGAGGTAGAGTATCATAATAGATATCATAAATATAAAAATGACCCTCGTATCACTACTATAGGAGAGTTTTTAAGAAAAACTTCATTGGATGAGCTACCACAATTTTTAAATATATTAAAGGGTGAGATGAGCTTTATTGGTCCTCGTCCATATATGCTAAACGAAAAAGATAAAATAGAAAGTAATATAGATACTATACTCTCAGTAAAACCTGGTATTACGGGTCTGTGGCAAGTCTCAGGAAGAAATGATATAGATTTTAAATCTCGCATAGAGTTAGACCTGTTTTATATTAGAAACTGGAATATATGGATGGACTTAATGATATTTATAAAAACAATAAAAACAGTATTGTTTAAAGATGGAGCAAGATAGTCTGTTAAGGCTATAAATTAGTTTTATGAAAAGGAAATAGATGTTCAACAATAAAAACATACTGATTACAGGTGGAACAGGTAGTTTTGGTAAAAAATATACAGAGATAATACTCTCTAAATATAAGCCAAATAAGATTATTATCTACTCAAGAGATGAGTTAAAGCAATATGAGATGGCACAAACTTTTAATGATAAATGTATGCGTTATTTTATAGGTGATGTTAGAGATGCGAAAAGATTAGAAGAAGCGATGCAAGATGTACATTTTGTAATTCATGCAGCAGCACTTAAGCATGTACCTGTAGCAGAGTATAACCCTATGGAGTGTATAAAAACAAATATAGATGGAGCTCAAAATGTAATAGATGCTGCTATCAAAAATGAGGTAGAAAAAGTAATTGCACTCTCAACAGATAAGGCATCTAGCCCTATTAATCTCTATGGTGCGACTAAACTAGCTAGTGATAAGTTATTTGTAGCAGCTAATAATATGGTAGGGAGTAGAAAAACAAGATTTTCAGTTGTAAGATATGGAAATGTTGTAGGTAGCAGAGGAAGTGTTGTACCATTTTTTAAAAAACTTATAGATGAGGGTGCAACAGAGCTACCTATAACTGATGAAGCAATGACAAGGTTTTTGATTACACTTGAAGATGGTGTCAATTTTGTATTAAATGATTTTGAAAGAATGCATGGAGGAGAGATATTTATACCAAAAATACCATCTATGAAGATGACTGAATTAGCTAAATCACTTGCACCAAACCTATCACATAAAACTATAGGTATAAGACCTGGAGAGAAGATGCACGAGGTGATGATAACAGCTGATGATAGGGTAGTTGAGTTTGATAGATATTATGTGATTACTCCTACTATTCAGTTTAATCATATTGTTGATTTCACTAAAAATAGATTAGGAGAAGAGGGAGAAGATATAGGTATAGGTTTTGAGTATAATTCACTTAATAACACTCAGTGGCTCACAAATGATGAGTTTTTAGAGATGGTAGAGAAGTCTTAGTATGAATTTTATCCCTTATGGCAAACAATATATTGACGAGAATGATATAGATGCAGTAATAGAAATATTAAAGTCTGATTACCTTACAACTGGTCCAAAAGTAAAAGAGTTTGAAGAGGCTTTGAGCCAATATTGTGAAGTTGACTATTGTGTTGCTGTAGCAAATGGTACGGCTGCTT
>Ga0193955_1000467_pt1 | contig 22684 bp, 16 predicted proteins | sample BB_6_MG_FD_140343 | JGI IMG/M metagenome (GOLD analysis project Ga0193955, IMG submission 140343) | Microbial mat bacterial communities from the Broadkill River, Lewes, Delaware, United States - BB_6_MG | ecosystem: Environmental > Aquatic > Freshwater > River > Microbial mats | place: USA... | reverse complement strand
TCGCTTGCTGCCGGTGTGCTGGCGGTGGCGATCTTTTCGGGTTGCGGCTATCGTTTTGCGGGGAGCGGCTCGCTGCCGGAAGGGGTGTCCCGTCTGTGTGTGGCGGTGCCTGAGAACCGGTCATCGGATGTGCGCCTTGCTCCCATGGTGGCGAGTTATGTCGTCTCTGAGGCCATTGCCGCCGGGGCGGAGGCTGCCGTTGGTTGTACAGGTGATGCCGGTGGGCTTGCCGGTGAGATCGGCTCGGTCACCACGACCACGATTACCCGAAACAGTGATGGCGACGGTATTGAAGAACGGGTTACCATCACGGCATCATTCAGGCTCGCCGGGGATGACGGTGAGGTGCTCTGGAGGGGATCGTCCGTAACGGGGACGGAGACCTACAGTGTTTCGCCTGGTGTGGACTCCACGGCGGCTCGGAGCTCAGCGCTCGAGCTGGCTGCTGAAGATCTTGCAGAGAATGTCTGGATGGGCTTGACCCAGCGTTTTTAGCCCGGGTATGTCACGGGGCGGGTGTGCTTTTATGCAAGGCATCTGGGCTTTAGATGGTGTGGTTTGTCTCAACGCCCAGATAGCGCAGCTGCTGGGTGCGCCCGGCTCGTCCGAAGGGTGAAAAAAAATCAGTAGCTATTCAGCTTGAGCCTCCGGCGGCCCTGTCCGGGGTCAAGTTTTTGTAAGGTCTGACAAATCGGCTTGTTCAGCTTAAACCGGGCTTATCCTGAATCAAAAGCGGATGTGATTTGACCTGAGGAGCGAGGGGTAAAACGCATTCCCAACCTGCTTTCAAGGTGGCATGCCTTGATGCTGGCTGCCGTTTTTTGAGCGCTGGACAGTTGTGAGAATCAAGCCAGGAAGGCGTGGATTGCATGTTGTTCGTTTGGCATATCTTTATTCGCTGCAAATAAAGCTGTCTCGATTCATGTGTATGCCTTTGGTCTGAGTGATTTATCATGAACTGTTCGGGGCAGGGCGGACCCTGTGGGTGCGGGGGATGTTCGAAGAGAAAACAAAAAAGGCCTTCCGGTATCTCGCGAGTGCTACCGGAGGGCCTTTTTATGTAAAGCGAAACTGAAATCGCAGCGAGCTGCGGCGGGTCAGGGTCAATCGTTCAATCCATTCAAAATGGTTTGAAAGTTGTCCGGGTGGCCGTTTTCAGTGATTAAGCTTTGACGCCGTTGACGAGCTTGGTCAGACGGGAGATCTTGCGTGCGGCAGTGTTCTTGTGAATCACGCCTTTCTTTGCGGCGACGTCAATCACGGATGTTGCTTGGATAAGGGTGTCGGTCATGTTTTCAGCCTTGTCGGCTTCAGCGGAACGAACTGCCTTAACGGCGTTCTTCATCTGGGTTTTTACCGCCATGTTGCGGACACGCTTTTTTTCGTTCTGGATAGCTCTTTTTTTTGCCGATTTGTGATTTGCCAAGGACTTAAGCTCCTTTTATCGTCGAAATTTTTTTAACGGTGAGGTCCTGCTCGTGTCGACATGCCGCGTGCTTACATCAGGGCGATTGCTGTGCATTCGCCGGTAAGCGTGCCGATGATCAAGGCTCCACCTGTAATATGGATTGTGAGTTCTGCCGGTATGTAGTGATGAGGCGGGCTTTTTTGGAAGGACGCGTCGCAAGAACGCCTTCGGAGAGCCCGGTCATCCCACGACGCGCACAGAGTGAGAAGGGAGGAATGTCCTTAACTCTCCATGGGTTATGGGTCCGACAGTAATTTAACTTGGTAAAATTATAGTGTTTTGGGTGGGGTGTCAAGGGAAAAGATGGATGGCAGGGGCTCTAACCCGGATATTTCACGAGTCGGGTGCGCTTATATGCAAGGCATCAGAGCCGCAGATGTAGTGGGTTACCTCAAGACTCTGATAACGTAGCAGATGAGTGCAACCGACTCGCCCGAAGGGTGAGAAAATCGAGCAGCAAACCCTGAACTACATTTTGCATTTTTCAAACAACTCAACTTATTCGCAATAACACATTAGAATCACGTCCATTATCTATATCCGATCGTTTTCTCATGAAATATCGGGGCCAAAGGAGCATCGGATGCTGCATTTGGTCATTTTGTGGCGGCTGTTTCCTGGTCCCGTGGCTGCTTCCCGGTAAAGGGGTTGCCATTGGAAGGGGGTTGGACTAAAGGTTAGTCTGGCCATGACGGCATGCTGGATTGTTATGGAATTGTCATCATTATTTTAATTTCGGATCGGAATCTATGTCGGAAAAAGGAAACGTTACCCGGGCTGCGGGCATTGTCGGGAGTGCCACACTGCTCAGCCGGATTTTTGGATATATAAGGGATATGGTTACGGCGTATTATTTCGGTGCAGGGCCCCTTGCGGATGCCTTTATCGCTGCGTTTCGCATTCCCAATATGTTGAGGCGCTTGTTTGCCGAAGGCTCCCTCAGTATTTCGTTTGTTCCGGTCTTTACGGAAACCCTGAAACGGGACGGAAGGTCGGAAGCATTTCGAATGGCCGGGGCGACCCTTCGTCTGCTCTCCCTGGTACTTGCGCTGGTAGCTGTGGTGGGGGTCCTGACCTCTCCATGGATTGTCTCGGCCATTGCGGCGGGGTTTAAGGGGGAGCCCTGGAAATATGAGCTGACCGTCCAGTTGTCCCGCATCATGTTTCCCTATGTGGTGTTTATCTGTCTTGTGGCGCTTTGTATGGGCATTTTAAATGTCCTCGGCCATTTTGCCGCCCCGGCCCTTGCCCCGGTGGCTCTGAACCTTGCGATGATCGTGTCCCTTGTTGTTGGCGGTATGGTGAGCACCGACGGGAAGGTGCGTGTGACGCTTCTCGCCTGGGGGGTTCTCATTGGCGGGGTGTTGCAGTTGGCGATGCAGATTCCGGTCTTGTGGCGCCGTGGGTTCTCTTTTTTTAAGGCTGGCCCTTTGTGGCACCCGGCTCTGTCCACCGTCGGTCGGCTGATGTTGCCAGCGGTGTTTGGGGCGGCTGTGTACCAGGTCAACATGTTTATCGGTACCATGCTCGCCTCTCTGCTCGATACGGGGAGCATCACCGGTTTGTATTATGCGGACCGGCTGGTGCAGTTTCCCCTGGGGATCTTTGCCATCTCCATCGGCACGGCGGTGCTTCCCTCGCTCTCCCGGCAAATGGCGGAGGGTGACCTCGACGGGGTGGCCGAGACCTTCAGTTTCGGGCTGCGCTTTACCTTGTTTATAACACTTCCGGCCACGGTGGGGTTGGTGGTCTTGAGGGAACCCCTTATCGCCTTGTTGTTCAGTCGCGGTGCCTTCGACGCGGTTGCCGTGTCCCTGACGGCTGATGCGCTTCTCTTTTACGCAGTGGGGCTCTGGGCCATCTCTTGTGTGCGCGTGACGGTTCCCCTTTATTATGCATTTAAAGACACCCGAACGCCTGTTCAGGTGGCTGTTGTGGCTATTTTGGTCAACATCGCCTTGAGCGTTCTGCTCATGGGGCCCATGGCGCATCGCGGGCTGGCCCTGGCTGTCTCCATCTCCTCGATGGTCAATTTTTTGCTTCTGCTGTTTCTGCTGGTCAAACGTGGGATGGTTCAATTAGAATACAAAACCATTTTTGTTTCGGCAGTAAAGAGCGTTATGGCTTCAGTGGTCATGGGCTGCATGGTTTGGCAGGGATTGCTATTTCTCATGCCTGTCGGGGGGTATACGTTTTCCTCGTCCGCAATATCCACAACCTTCGGCGTCATTGTGGGGGTGGTGGGGTACGCGTGTGCGGCACGGATTCTGAGAAGCCCCGAGTTGTCCGTAATTCAACAGATTCTCAACAGGAGAAGGGGGCGCAGTGGAGGGTAAAGAGAAGGTCGTCTGCGGTGGGCTTGCTCTGGTGCTGATTGGTTTGCTGATTCCTCTGGTGTTCATGCAGTGGGGGTTTCTTGATTTAAAGGAGAGGCGCAAGGAGCTTACGGACCGGCAGGAGCTGAACCGGACCGTCGCCGAGGAAAACCGCAGGCTGGAAATGGAAATTCGGCGCCTTAAAAATGACCCGGCCTACCTGGAGCACATTGCCAGGAGGGATCTCGGCATGGTGGCCGAGGACGAAATTGTCGTGAAATTTCACGGAAAGGATACCGCAGAGTGAGTGCACCCGTTACGACACGAGCCCTTGCCGACCTCTATTTGTCGCAGGGGTATGGAAAAGAAGCACGTGATGCCTATGCATTTCTACTGGATCGCTCTCCAGGGGATGAGGATTTGAAATGTGGCCTGGACAAAGCCCAGGCCCTGGTGAACGCCTCGAAAAAGGCCGAGGTAGGCGTGCTTTTGGAGGAGTGGGCCACATTGGCCCGTAATGGCGTGGCCAGGGGGGCTGAGTGATGCGTTGGGGCAGGTGTATGGTTCGAATGGTTCTGCTTCTGGTGGCATCGGTGGGGGTGGCCCTGGTGTGGAATGCCCTCTCCCCCAAGGGAATCCCCCTTGTGGGGCAGTGGAACGCAGAGGTGGGGGTGGTGACCCCCACGCCGGATGCAGACGAGAATGCCGCCACGGTTCAAACGGTGGAGGAAGCGAAGGCTCTCTGGATGTCCGGGGTTGTGTTTTTGGATGCCCGGGACTCAGGGAGTTACGAGGAGGGGCATATAAAAGGGGCGGTGTCCCTCTCGGTTTACGATTTTGAATCTCGTTTTTTTGATTTTTTGGACGCCTATCCCCCGGATACCTTGTTTGTTGTGTACTGTTCCGGCCGGCTTTGTGATGAGAGCCATCGCCTTGCTGTGTTGCTTAAGGAGGGAGGGTATTCCCGTGTGCGCATTTTTGCCGATGGAATACCGGCATGGGTTGCTGCCGGATTGCCGGTGGGGGAGGGGGAGTGATGAAAGCGGATGTTGAAAATGGGCTGATGGCTCGGGTGTTGCCGGTTCTGGAGTTGCTTTCGAGGTGGGTGCTCGGCCTGCTTTTTATTTACGCCGGCGTGCAGAAAATTATCGATCCATATGGTTTTGCCAAGACCATTTACGGCTACGGTATCCTCCCCGGGGACCTTGTCAATATCACGGGCATTGTGTTGCCGTGGGTGGAGGTTATGGCAGGAGGGGGGCTTCTGCTTGGCGTGTGGCCCGCCTCGTCGTCGGGGGTGATTTCAGGGCTGCTGCTGGTCTTCATGGTGGCGATTGTCTACAACATCGCCCGGGGCTATACCTTTGACTGCGGGTGTTTTGGTGCCGGGGACGACAACACGGGGTGGGGCACGGTTTGGCGTGATACCGCCATGCTGATTCCAGCCGTGGGGATTCTGTTGTTCAAGGGACGACGGCGCGTTTGTCTCTGCGCGGGTGGGGAGTAATGGATCGGCGGCGGGGTGCCCGTGCTGATTGTGCTGTGGTGATGTTCTGAGGCCCGGCCAGGCTTGCCCGGCCGGGCTGTTGTTTGGGGTGGGCCCGGCCTGATCAGGCCTTGACCACATTCCGGGCGCTGGGCCCCCTGTCTGTCTTGATGATTTCAAAATTGACGAGTTCGCCTTCTGTCAGGGTTTTGAAGCCTTCCATGGTTATTTCGGTGAAGTGAACAAAGACGTCGGAATCGCCTTCCAGTTCAATAAATCCGAATCCCTTCTTATCGCTGAACCATTTTACTTTTCCAGTAGCCAAAACGAATTCTCCTTTTCAATTTCTACATCATACAGGGGCCATGCTTTGGGGTGAGTCTGGTGGTTGGGGGTTGATGTAATTACCTATGCCTTGTTTGGGATAGGTAATAAATCAATTACTTCTAAATAACCATGAAGAGGAGAACTTTACAACAGATTTCTTGGGGGGACGATTATTTTCAGGTGGGACATCGGAGACGAAAGGGGAATGACATGCGGGAGCCGTGCATTGAAAAGCGCCCACATGTCAGGCTGTTATGTTTTGATGTGTTGCAGGGGTGTTCGTTTGACGGGAACGTTTGGGGTCGGTCGTTTCGCCGTACTACGATCTGTTAAGTACTTCCTGGATACAGGCAGCGAGATCTTTGAATTCCTTTCCTGCGGGCGCGCTGGGCCTTTTTTTAAGGGCGTTTCGCTTCAGCTGCCTGATTCGTTGCCGGTCACCGGAAGGGTGCTCGGTGAGGAAAGACTCGATGGCTTCGTCGTTTTCAAGGATGGCTTCGACCCAGGGGCTCACAACGGGGGCCTCGCGCCTGGGAGATATGGAGAGTCCGGCTTCCAGCTTTTCGAGGGCTTCTAAGATAGGTTCCGGGTCACATTCACGCATCAGGGCTCCGATGAACTGTCGGTTCCGGTGGGCGGCTTTGCGGGCGGAGATCTGCCGGGCATCCGTGATGGCTTTGCGCAATTCGTCCGGGATGTCGATGTTTTTTAGCTGGCCCGGTGTGAGTTTAATGAGGCGCTCACCCAACTTTTGGAGTTCTTCAGACTCTTTCTTGATTTGGGTTCGGCTTTTGTAGATGTCGGATCTGTTTTCTGTGTCCATAATAGTTCTTGCTACATTTCCCATGATGATCTTATATATAGAACCAACCTGCGTTCAACGGGGCGTTTGTCTGCCGTTAATCCCGTCACGTGAGTCCTGGCCCGACGCTGTCCTTTTGGCGCATAGTGGCATATCTTCGGTTATAATTCCATCAAAAACGATGGGCTTGCCATCGCTTCCGTGCCTCAGTTTCGGCCAGGTGCCAAGGGCGACTTGTCCGTGACGGGTGTGCGTAAATCATTGATAATCCGCCATGGTGGCCTTGGTAAACAACAGACACGTCATTTTTAAGTATGTCAACAGCGGTAACGTGGACCTGGACGACGTTAAAGGAAGGGACCTTTGAATGAGTCGGGATAGCAGAGAGAAAAACAGGGTGAAGGTTGAAAACCGAACCTATATGGATATCGGGCCCAGGGGCGGACAGGAAGATGCCGTGCTGGTGGGCACCCGAATATATCAGCAGCCCAGCCTGGAACTTGATTCCGAGGATGAGGCTGAGTACCTTACCTTTTGTGTCTGTGACGGCATGGGTGGCCACGCTGCCGGAGATATCTGCAGCCGCTTTGTTCTGGATGAGTTCAATCGGTCCTTCAATCATCAGACCCTCTCATCGGAGGGAATTGACATCCTGCTCAATATGATCCAGACGGCCGCCGAAGGCGAACTTCCGCTGAACAGCGGGACCACCATTGCCGGTGTGGTGGTGACAAAGCACCGGGCCATTGTTTTTAATGCCGGCGACAGCAGGGTCTACCTGATGCGGGGCGGGACGCTTCTTCGCTGCTCCCACGACCACTCTTATGTCCAGACCCTGGTTGACAAGGGGGTTATCTCTGAGACCGAGGCCTTTACTCATCCTTACCGCAATGTGGTCAGTTTCGGTGTCGGATCGGCCTTCAGTGAACTCTGGGGGCACACCCCCGTTCATTACAAGGTGTTTGATGTCATGCCCGAAGATACTTACATTTTATGCAGTGACGGGGTGAGCGATTTGATTGAGGATCAGGTGATGGAGACGGTTCTGGGACCCAACCCCATCACAGGTGTCGCTCGACTGCGTACAGAGTTGAAGCGCAAAACCCTGAAGGACAACACCACATTTATCATTGCCCGCGTGGCGGGATGATGGGGGCTTGGAACGGGATGCAGCACGCTGGGTTGAATGAGGATGCAGGGGCGGGGGTTCATGCTCGATAAAATGAAGGGGATCATAGAGAAGTGTCTCCCCACCTACGAAATTGTTGGTGAACTGGGGCAGGGCATTCACGGCTCCGTCTACCATGCAAAGGACAGGCTCAAAGAAAGGGCGGTGAAGGTGGTTCCCATTCATGTGGAACGCTCCACCCTCTTCAGGAACGATATTGACCTGGACTCCAAGGTGTCCCGGGATTTTCACGCCGTCTGCAGCTATTACGAAAAGGTGAAGGGACCAGATGTGGTAACGGTCCATGATTTTCATCTTGTGGATAAGCGGATTTCCAGCGGCTATGCCCAGGCATTTCTGGTGATTCTCATGGAGTTGTGCCGGGAGAACCTGCAGGATCTTATCCTGCGCGAGCACCCCTTGTGTGCACAGACGATTCTGTCCTATGCCGAAGATCTGACCACCATGATGGACCGTTTGAGTCAGGCCAGTGGTGAAACCTTTCTTTTGACCGATTTTAAACCCTCAAACATTCTGGTCGGCGATAACGGAAGACTCCTGATGGGCGATTTGGGTGGGCTCAAGAGGGTCAGCTCTGTCTCATCTGTCAATGCCGGCGCGCAATTTACACCCAACTGGTCGGCCCCTGAGCTTATTTTGAGGGGTGAGAAATCAGACGTGATTTCAGGCGTGTACTCCCTGGGGCTCGTGATCTATTATCTTTGCGAAGGACACCTGCCCTTTGAAGATGTGGATTTCATCGACCGGGTCGGAAAGGTTCGGGACGAGGGCATCACATTTTCCCGGAATGATCTTTCGGCTTCTCTGGTCCATGCTGTGTCACGTTGCCTTGCTTTTGAACGATCTGAGCGCCCGTCAACCTTTGCCGAGGTGAAGGATATTCTGGACGGTGACGAGGCGGTCTCTTCTCTGCCGGTGGCCGAGCCTCCGTCAGCATCTCAAGACGTCCCTGAACCCCCTTTGATCAAGCCCGCGGTTCCGTCCGTGTGGGTGGAAAAGGCCACGGGGCTTGCCATGAACTGGGTGGAGAGCGGCAAATTGACCCTTCGGGGGGACCGGCACATCTGGTCTGATGAGATTGCCGGTTTTTATATGGGCATTCACCCGGTAACCCAGTCACAGTGGCGACGGGTCATGGGGACCAACCCCTCCCATTTTCCGAGATCACCGGATCAGCCGGTGGAGATGGTCTCCTGGAAAGAGGCCGATGCCTTTTGCAAGCGTCTTACCGAAGCCTATCGGGGGGCTTGGCTTTTTTTCCTTCCAAGTGAAGGGGAGTGGCTCTATGCGGCCCGGGGGAATGATGAGCAAGCCCTCTATGCCGGTGGGGATAACCTGGATGCCTTGGGATGGCATCTGGGCAACAGCGATTTTTCCACCCATCCTGTGGCGGAGAAGAAGCCAAACTTTTACGGGCTCTATGATATGTGCGGCAATGTTCAGGAGTGGTGCCGTGAGATTGCGGCTTGTTTCAGTGACAGGGGCGTGGGGGTGCGTGAAAAGGTGATTCGGGGTGGCAGCTGGAACCAAAGCTCCGGCAAGTGTACCCTGGAGACCCGGAGAATCGTGCATGAAGGGCTTCGGTACAGCAGTCTTGGCTTCCGTGTCGCCATGCGGCCCGCGGGAGGCTCTCCCGGTAAAGGGGCCCCTTCTCTGTGATGGCGGAACGGCATTTTCATGCCGGGTATGTGCGGAATGTGCAATAAAAATGGGCCTGAACAGGGAAGTGGGTTGACTTGGTGATGTATGTTCACTAAGAATAGTATTGTTCAATAATACAATCGATGTATTGTTACGTTTTTGATAAAAATGATTCGATGCAGAGGATTGTTTGAAATTTTGCGAGTTGGTGTGTTAGTGTGGGTAAACAATGTTAACGTGCCTTAATCGGCCCATCTCCGAGACCCGACTGACGGTATGCATATAAAACACAACGACCTTGATGCTCCTGTTTCTGAATGGGGGCGCAGGAGGCCGGTTCCTGGCCTTCAGTATTTTATTCGTGCGTCACTTCTGTTGTTCTGGGCCGTCTACTGGTCCGCAGCCCCCCCTTCCGCGATTATCTCCCCTGCCATAGCCCTGGCGTTTGTCTCTGCCTATGTCCTTTTCCAGGGGATCCTGTTTTTTTTCCTCCGGGAGCAGGGCCCCACCTGGGGTCTTGTTCGTGCCACGATTTTTGCCGATCTCGGTCTTGCCTGGCTTGTTTGGCTTTATGATCCCACCATTCCACCGCCTTTGATGCTCTATACGGTCATCGTGATTGTCGGCAATGCCATTCAATACGGCATCCGAGCCTTCCAGTTACTTGCAGCGGCCACGTTGTTCATGGCTCCACTCTCCGTTGGCATTCGCTATGCCTGTGGTCAGTTCCACTCCATGGAGTATTTTCTCCTTTTCTTCTGCACCGTTATTATCTGGTATGTCTACAAGTTTATCTTCCGTATTGAATCGTTCAGGCATGAGACCATTCGCCGTACCGAGGCGCTGGCCCACAGTGAGGAAAAATATCGGAGTATCTTTGAGAACACGGGTGGTGGGGCCATCATTGTGGAAGACAACCTCATTATCTCGCAGGCCAATGCCCGGTTTGAAAAGATAACCGGGTTCAAACGCCATGAAATTGAAGGCAAGGTGCGGTGGATTGAGTTTGTGGAAGCCAGTGACCTCAAGCGCATGCGCCATGAGCATAAGTCGCGGGTGCAGAACGGCCAGGAGCCTCCCCGTGAGTATGAGTTCAGGTTGGTACGTAAAAGTGGAGAGGTGATCGATGTCTTTGCCGAGGTCAACTACGACCACGGGGCCCGGCGCAGCGTGGCGTCGGTTATTGACATCTCCCTGCGAAAGCAGGCGGAAAGGGCGTTGAAGGAGGCCCATGATGAGTTGGAACGCCGCGTGGAGGAACGGACCGCGGAGTTGATGGAGGCCAACAGGCAGCTGAAAATTGCCAAGGAAGAAGCCGACGCATCAGGCCATGCCAAAAGCCAGTTCCTCGCCAACATGAGCCATGAAATTCGCACGCCCATGAATGCGATCATCGGTATGTGCGATCTTGTGCTCGGGACCGACCTCTCCCAGAAACAGAAAGAGTACGTCAACATCGTGCGTTCCTCCTCGCGGTCCCTGCTGGAGCTCATCAACGATATCCTTGATTTTTCCAAGATTGACGCAGGCAAGCTCGACTTGGAAAAGATTCCCATGGTGATTCGGGATGTGGTTGAAGAAGTGGCCGATATGTTTCTTGAAAAGAGCATGGACAAAGAACTGGAGCTGATTATCGATATCGCCGACGACGTGCCGCGAAAGGTGATTTCTGACCCCTTACGCCTGCGTCAGGTCCTGGCCAACCTCACGGCAAATGCCTTTAAATTCACCAACAGGGGTGAGATCTGCCTCTCCGTTCAAACGCAGTATGTGGACCTGAAGGTTGCAAAATTGCATGTGGCTGTCCGGGACACGGGCATCGGCATCGACTCCGACAACATGACCCATCTCTTTGACGCCTTTGCCCAGGCGGACGGATCCACCACGCGCAAGTATGGGGGCACTGGCCTTGGATTGGCCATTTGCAGAAAAATTGTCAACATGCTCGACGGGGACATCTGGGTGGAGAGCGAGCCGGGACGGGGAAGCACATTTCAGTTCACCATGGAAGTCAAGCTCATGCCCGGTGAGAGCCGGCACACGGACATGGCCCTTCCCCCGAATCTCCAGGGCAACAAGGTGCTCGTGGTGGATGACAACCCCTCCACCCTGATGATTCTTAAAAGGTACATGGAGGCCTTCGGGTTCCGGACGGAGATGGCCAACACGGCGGAGCTGGCTCTGGAGCTTCACCAGCGCAGCCTGGCAAAGGATCCCTTTGCTCTCGTCATCATGGATATCCGGCTGCCGAACATGGATGGCATCGATGCCGTGGCTCAGATTAAGAGCCAGTCGGGAGAGCACTCACCGGCTGTGATCTGTATCAGTGCCTATGTCAGGGACCAGGAGGTGGAGCGGGCCAAAGAAGCGGGGTCCGATGGCTTTTTGATGAAGCCCATCAAGCAGTCGATTCTCTTTGATACCATCATGGAGTTGTTTGGCTTTAAAGCGGTGAGACGGTCCCATGTCTCCAGGGGGCTGGTCTCTGACAGTGAATTTGAGAACTTGAAGATCCTCCTTGTGGAAGACAACGCCATCAACCAGATGGTGGCCATGGAGATTCTGAAGTCTGCCGGAATCTCGGTTACCACCGCGGAAAACGGCCTGGAGGCCGTCGAGACACTTCGGTCGAAAAATATCTATGATGCCGTGTTGATGGACGTGCAGATGCCGGAGATGGATGGGCTTGAGGCGGCACGCCACATCCGCAAAGAGTTGCACAAAGAGGACCTGCCCATCATTGCCATGACGGCACACGCCATGTATGGCGACAGGGAGCGGTGTATTGCTGCAGGAATGAACGATTACGTGCCCAAGCCCATTGACCGAAACGAGCTTTTTGCCGCCATCAGGCGCAACATTGATGGCTTTCAGGGCCAGTACGCCTGCATTGAGGAGACGGACACGGTTTCCGAGTCGTTGGAAACCCAGTACATGCTTCCGGGGATCAATGTGTCGGAAGGGCTGGCATCCACGCAAGGGGAGTGGGGAATGTATGGCGACTCCCTGACCCGGTTTCTGGAGGCACACGGCCAGACCGGTACCGTGATGCGGCATCACATGGAACATGAGGCGTATGACGCCATGGCGGACGGGCTGGATCGTCTGTGTCAAGAGGCGACGGCAGTCAGCGTGATCCATGTGGCATCCTGGGCCGAGGCCATGAAAGAGGCGGCGCTGGATTGTGATGGAGCACGGTGTCAGGAGCTGCTCTCCCTTCTTGAAGAGTCCCGGCTTGAGGTGGCGTCATCGGCCCACGGTCTTCTGGATGGCAAGAGAATTCAAGGGACGCCGTGGGAGTCCATGCCAGCCATGGACCCGGAAAAAATGTTCTCATTGCTTGAGAAACTTGGTAAAAGCCTTGAAGAATCGGATCCGGTGGAGTCTGCCCGCCTCTTTGATGAAATGATGGAACGGATTTCGTTTCACGACGCGGGGCCGGAGTGTGAACGCTTGACCAAGAGCCTTGAGCTGGAAGTCATGGATTACAGCTTCCAACGGGCAGAAGGAACCTTGAAACGTCTCGGAAAACAGTTGAAGCGTGCTTTTGGAGAGTCATAAGGCAAATGGCATCGGAATGTTTTCGGTACACTCAAACGATTGCAGCAGGTGTTGAAGATGACTGAGGATTTGAGAGACTGTAGAGTGCTGTTGGTGGATGATACCAAGGCCAACATCGATATTCTGGTGCATGCCCTCAGGGATTCCTTCAAGCTGGGGGTGGCCATGAGCGGGCTGCGGGCCCTTGATTATGTTCACCGAAACGAGGTGGACCTGATTCTGCTGGATGTCATGATGCCGGAGCTTGACGGGTTCGAGGTGTGCCGACGCCTCAAACATGACCCGGAGACGGCAGGCATTCCCATCATCTTCATCACCGCCATGGACAGGCCTGAGGACAAAACCCGGGGCTTTGAGTACGGTGCGGTGGATTACATCACCAAGCCCTTCGATATCGCCGAAGTAAAGGCACGTGTGTTGACTCACCTGACCCTGGTGACGGCTCAGGAGGCCTTGAAGCAGCAGAACATTGCCCTGGAGGAGATCGTCCGGGAGCGAACCCGTGAGTTGGAGGAGACCCAGCTGGAGATCATCAATCGCCTGGGTCTTGCATCGGAATACAGGGATGAGGCCACGGGACATCACGTGCAGCGCATTTCCGATTATTGCCGCCTTCTGGGTCGAGCCGCAGGGTTGCCCCATGAAGATATTGAGATTATTGCCCTGGCAAGCACCATGCATGATGCCGGCAAAATCGGTATTTCCGATTCCATTCTCCTCAAGCCGGGGGCCTTGACGGATGACGAGTGGAAGGCGATGAAGCGTCACTCCGAGATAGGTGGCATGCTGTTGTCGGGAAGCAAATCGCGACTGCTTCGCATGGCGGAAGAGATCGCGTTGACCCACCATGAGCGGTGGGATGGAACCGGTTACTCCAAGGGGTTGAAGGGGGAGGAGATTCCTCTCCACGGGCGGATTGTCTGTATCTGTGACGTTTTCGATGCCCTTGTCTCAGAGAGACCATACAAAAAAGCGTGGTCCGTGGACGATGCCCTGGCCGAGATCTCCGAGTGGGCCGGCCGGCAGTTTGACCCCTGGTTGGCGGACCTGTTTGTGGGCCTTGAACCGGAACTCAAACGCATTGTTGCCACCATTCGCGCAGAGGACCACGACGAAGAGAGTTTCAAAAAGGAGGCCGGCTAACGGTGAGCTTCCCGTTGGGGCGTGGCGTCAATACCGGTTTACATGAGCCGCCGCCCGGTGTATGAAAACATGTGCCAATCATGATGGAAAAGGGGGACAGACAAACGGGTCTGGTCCCCCTTTGTGCATACCTGCAAACATATGTTGATGCGCAGGCATCATCCAATACGTCGTGTCCTTCCAAGGGGAGTTTATGAAGAGCTATCTATTCTACGACATCGAAACAAGCGGCCTGAATAAATCCTTTGACCAGATCCTTCAGTTTGCGGCCATCCGGACGGATATGCAGCTTAATGAGCTGGAACGTTATAATATAACCGTTTCCTTGCGGCCCGATGTGGTGCCGTCCCCCATGGCAACCATTACCCACCGTATCGGCATTGAGACGTGCATGGAGGGGATCTGTGAATACGAGGCGGTCCGGCACATCCATGCCCTGATGAACCGGGAAGGGACGATTTCACTGGGGTACAACACCCTTGGCTTTGATGACGAATTTCTTCGGTTCGCCTTTCACCGCAACCTGCTTTCCCCCTATACACATCAGTGGGCCAACGGCTGCTCCCGCATGGACCTGCTTCCCATGGCAGTGCTTTATCATCTCTACATGCCCGGTACGCTGACCTGGCCGCGCCTGGAAAACGGAAAAACCACGTTGAAGCTGGAAAAGCTCAGCCAGGCCAATGCCCTGGCAGAAGGGCAGGCCCATGATGCCATGGTGGACGTGGAGGCGACCCTTGCCCTTGCTCGCAATTTTGCAGCCGAAGGGAAGATGTGGGAGTACGTCACCGGTTACTTCAACAAGAAAGAGGACGGGCTTCGCATGGGCAAGTTGCCGCCGAAGCATGTCTCCTCGGCGGGGCAGCACACCTGGGGGATCATGACAGGGAGCAAGTTCGGTCCCGATGCCTTCTACCAGGCACCGGTCCTCTACCTTGGGGAGTCCATTCCCTACAAGAACCAGACCCTCTGGTTGCGACTCGATGACGAAGACCTCATCACGGGCGAAGGGGAGATCGAAGGGCGCGTCTGGGTGCTCAGGAAACGACTCGGGGAACCCAATGTGATCCTGCCTCCCCTGGAACGATTTGTGGGGCGTCTTTCTGCCGAGCGGTTGGCCCGTGTTGAGGAGAACCTTGCCTGGCTCAGCGAAAACCCGGATGCCTTTGCGCGGATTGTCCGCCACCACCGGGAGTTCCGGTACCCGGATGTTCCCAACCTGGACGTGGACACCTCCCTTTATCAGAATGGGTTTCTCTCCAAGGCCGAGGAAGCCTTCTGCGCCAAGTTTCACCGGGCAGGCCCAGAGGCGATGGCCGAAGCCATGCAGGCCATGGCCCCCGGCAACGTCCGTGAGCTCGCCGCACGCGTTCTTTTCCGCAACTACCCGGAATTTTCCGACGAAGAGGTCTTCGAGGCCTTTGAAACCTACATGGCCAAGGTCCACCCACAGGAAGATGAACCCCCCATGCAGGACTTTCGGGGAGACACCCGCCTGACCCCCGCAGCCGCCATGGAAGAGATCGCCCGGGTTCGCAACGAGGTCCCCCTGGACGACGCCCAGGCGCATCTTCTGGATGAACTGGAAGGCTACCTTGCCAGCAACTTTTAGTTCACCAGATGGGCAAAAGCGTACCTCCGGCGGCCAGGGGATAAATCCCCTGGACCCCAGGTTCGCGAATGCTCCCGGCCTTTGCCCGGAATAACTTTAGCGGTGGATAAGGGCCGGCGCAAAAATAAAACATACAAAAAGCGATGCCTCCGGCGGCAAGGTGAGCCAGCTTGAAAGCATGTTGCCGCAGTGCTTTAACCCTCGTTCCTCGGGTCAAATCACTGCGGCATTTTTATGAAGATTGTGCATTTATTTTTTGCGTGAGACCTAACTGAGGTTTTATTGCGGAATAACGATTTCAGAAAAAAGGGCCGTGGCATATGCCATGGCCCTTTTTTTGTTTTTTTGATTACTATCACGGGCATAGCCCGTCAGCGATTGTGATCACCCCGAGGAACGAGGGGTGGGAGCATTCGCAACCGGCTTTCGAGGTGTTTTTGCCTAACGTGGCTTCGCCACCCTCGCCGCCGGAGGCTTTGTTTTTTAGACCTCTTCCCGCCTGCTGGCCAGGAGGCTGTAGAGGGTCGGGACCACAACGAGGGTGAGGACCGTTGCGATGATAAGGCCGAAGATCACCACGATGGACATGGATTTCCAGTACTGCGAGGTTTCGCTGATTGTGGAAATGGACAGTTCCCGGAAGTTGAAGGAGATCCCTGTGACCATGGGGATGAGGCCGAGGACCGTGGTGACGGCGGTGAGCATCACGGGCCGCAGGCGTGTGGCTCCGGCGGCGATGATCGCCTCCGTAACGTCCATGCCGGCCTCCCTCAATTTGTTGGTGTAATCGATGAGGACAATGGCGTTGTTGACCACGACCCCTGCAAGGGAGATGACGCCCACGCCGGACATGATGATGCCGAAGGGGTAGCCCATGATGGCAAGCCCCAGAAAGACCCCCCCCAGGGAGAGGATCACCGAGGTGAGGATGATGAGGGGCTGCGCCACCGAATTGAAGAGGGTGACAAGGATCAGGAAGATGAGGAGTAGGGCCAGTTGGAAGGCCCTGGAGAGAAAGGCCTTGGCTTTTTGTTCCTCTTCGTTTTCACCGGTGAAGGAGAGGGTGTACCCTTCGGGAAGGGCAAAATTTTTCAGGAGTTCTTCGGCCTCCATGCGCAGGACGGTGCCTGGCTTGACACTCTCATCGACGTTGGCCTTGATGGTGACCACCCGGTTGTGGTTGATGCGGGTGATGTCTCCCAGGCTTCCGGCGTACTCCATATGGGAGAGGGTCGACAGGGGCACCAGGGTCCCGTCTTCAGCCGGAATAAGAAGGGTATGAAGGGTTTCAGGGGCATTTCGAAACCTCTCGGGCATGCGAACGGTGATGTCGTAATCATCGCCCGCTTCTCTGTATGTTGAGATTTTTGTGCCGTTGTAGGCTGTTTTCAGAGCCGCTCCGATGGCGCCGGTGGAGAGACCGAAGAGGGCCGCCCGGTTGCGATCGATACGAATTTTGACCGTTGGGATATTGTTGATGTAGTCGTCCCGGACATCCTCGATGCCGGGAATGGTGGTGATGATTTTTTGAACCTCGTTGGAGAGGTATCCCAGGGTGGGAAAATCATCACCGACTATTTCTATGTTGACGGGATCTCCGGTGGGGGGGCCCCCCTGTTCCTGCTTTACGGTGATGCGTGCCCCGGCGATGTGCTTTACGCGTTCACGAAATTGCTGGATCGCTTCTGTTGAAGGGCTGGTTCGGTCTTCGTAATCCACGAACTGAACCCCGAGGTGGTTGGGGGAGTTCTGGGCAAACAGGTTGCTTCCGAACCGCTGCACGCTGTTGGCGTAGATGTGTTCCACGTTGTTGAAGTCGCTGGGAGCCTCGAAGCTGCGCCCTTTGCGGTCGGTGTGCTTGTGAAGGGTCAGGGCGGAGTCGTAGGTCTCGGTGAGGGGTGACTCGTCGGAACCGGTGGCGATGCGCATCTCCACCTCCCGAACGATGCTGTCGCAGTACTCGAGGTTGCCCCCTTCGGGGGGGTCGATGTTCACATAGACGTTTTGAGGGTCCACCGATGGAAAGAACTCCACGGGTTTTTCGATGCCGACCACAAGGAGCCAGAAGAAATAGAGGATAAAAAGAGACAGAAACGAGGAGACAACCACCTTGACCCGGTGCCTGAGGGCAACCTTAAGGAAGGCTGCGTAGGTGGAGAGGATCCTGCCCTTGATCTCTATGGGGGTTTCCACATCAGGGGGAACCTGGGTCTCTTGCTGGGTCGACGAGGCCGTTGTTGGCTTGACACGCATGATGAATGCGGCCAGGGCCGGGTTGATGACAAGGGCCACGAAAAGGCTGGAGGAGAGTGTAATGATTAGGGTCAAGGGGAGATAGCGCATGAACTCCCCCATGATTCCCGGCCAGAAGAGCATGGGGAAAAAGGCCGCCACCGTGGTGAGGGTGGAACCGATTACCGGGTACGCCACCTCGGATGAGGCCTTCATGGCCGCTTCGATGCGTGATGAACCCTGCTCCATGAACCGGTAGATGTTCTCCACAATAACGATGGCGTTGTCCACCAGCATTCCCAGTGCCAGGGTCAGGGAGAAGAGAACCACCATGTTCAGGGTGATGCCCATGGTATGGAGAATGGTGAAACTGATGAGCATGGAGAAGGGGATCGCCATGCCGACGAGGAACGCGTTGCGAAATCCAAGGGCAAAAAACAGGACCACCACCACGAGGATGAGACCGGACAGGATGTTGTTTTCCAGGTCCGCCACCATGATGCGGATGTTCTTCTCCTTGTTCATCAGCTTGGTGATGAGGGTGGTGTCTGTCCAGCCTTTTTTGTGGTGATCTACGATACGATCCAGCTCGGCGCAGATGGCCAGGACGTTTTCCCCGCTTCGTTTTTTTACGGAGATATTGACAGCTTCGTGGCCGTTGAGGCGCGCTCTGCTCTCCTCCTCTTTGTGGGTGTCGATGACCCGGGCCAGCTCTTTTAAGTAGACGGGCTTGCCGTCATGGCGTTTGACCACAATGCCGAAAATTTCTTCCGGGGTGACGAATTCACCGGGGACCCGCAGCTGGTATCGCCCGTCTCCCATGTTGAGGGCGCCCCCTGAGGTGTTGGCATTCTCGCTCGTGACGGCACGTGAAAAGTCCGTGATGGGGATGTGGTAGTAGGCAAGCTTCTCCGGGTCCACCTCAATGAGGATCTCCCGCTCCTGCCCGCCGGTGACCGACACCTCCAGGACACCAGCCACCGACTCCATGTCCTCTTTCAGGTCATCGGCCAGCCGTTTCAGGGCTGTGCTGCCCTGGGGACCGCTGATGGAGTAGACCACAATGGGCATTTCAGAGAAGTTGACTTCAAACACCGAGGGGTCCTCTTCCATATCCGATGGAAGGTCCCGTTCGGCTTCGTCCACCTTGTCTTTGACCTTACGAAGGACATCGTCAATGTCTGTGCCCGGAACAAATTCGATGTTGATCTGGCTCAGGCCTTCGGAGCTGACGGAGCTGATCTTTTTAATGCCTTCCAGCCCTTTGAGCTTCTTTTCAATGGGAATGGTGATGGATGTTTCAATATCGGCGGAGGCCACGCCCTTGTATGATGTGGAGACAAAGACGTAGGGGATGGTGATGTCCGGCTCATCCTCACGGGGAAGCACCGAGTAGGAGTAGATCCCCACCAAGACGATGATAATGGCGAGCACGACGACACTGATGCGGTTCTTGACGGCTGTATCCGGAATAATCATGGACGGAGATCCTCAGCCTTTTCGGTACGCCGGACCACGGTAACCTCGCGTCCTTCACTGACCGAACGCTGTCCCACAACGATGACCTGATCCCCGGTCTCAAGCCCATCGGTCACCTCCATCATCCACCCTTCCTGAATTCCCGTTTCTACCTGTTTCATAACGGCTTTTCCCTCCTCCTCCACAAAGACCATGTGGCGATTGTCCCGGCTGATGACTGCATAGAGGGGGATGACCAGTGACTGGGGGTGCAACTTTTTGACCAGCTCCACACGGGCGAACATGCCGGGTACCATGCGCCCTTCGTCATTGGGGAAAAGAAGATCGAGGTCGTAAAGCCTGGCCATGTTTCCAGCAGCCCGGGTCAGGTGGTGGATGGTTCCGCCCGGGATGGGGGTGTCCCCCAGGGCATCGATGGTGGCAGAAAAGGAGGCGGGGTTTCGAGCGCCTTTGACATCTGACTCCGGAATACCCACGCGGATCTTAACGCTGCTGAGGTCCACCAGCCGGCAGATGGGGGTACCCGTGGTGACAAAGGCCCCTTTTTCAACATGGTAGGCGTCAAGGTACCCGGAAAAGGGGGCTTTGATCTCACACTTCGACAGGTCGAGTCGAGCACTGATCAAGCTGCTGCGTGCCTCTTCAAGTCCGGATTCCGCACGGTCCAGGTCCGATTGGGTGGCCAGCTTGGAGTGGTTGAGGCGTTTCAATCTGTCTGCTGTGGCCTGGGCTGTTTGAAAAGCAGCTTCTGCAGCCTGAAGTCGCGCCGCATACCGTGAGGCATCGAGCCTGGCAATGATGTCCCCTTTTTTTATGGCTTCCCCTTCACTGAACGTCTTCTTTAACAGGATGGCCGAGACCTCGGAGGGGACATCAAGGTCCCGGTTCGCGCGTACTTCGCCGGGCAGGGTTATTTTGTCCCGGATAGCCGTGGGGGCGAGGGTCAGGGTGACCACATTGATGGGGGGAGGGCCCTCTTTTCGCTGGCCGCGGCGAGCCTTGGCCACTGCTTCTGTTTTGGCTGCGCTCATGAGGTAAAGGCCCACAAGGAGGAGCAGGAGAATGCCCACCGGCCACCATGCCATGCATGTCGCAAAAAATGTCTTCTCTTGGGGAGGACGGGATGGTTTGGTTCTCATGATGCGGCTCTTTTCATCCTAAGCTGATGGTTGGGTGCAAAAGCGTGCCTCCGGCGGCAAGGTGAGCCACCTTGAAAGCGGGTTGCCGCAGCGCTTTAACCCTCGTTCCTCGGGTCAAATCACCGCGGCATTTTTATGAAACCTGTGCAGTAACTATCCAGCTCCCTAAAAGCAGCCTCCGGCGGTAAGGTGGGCCACCTTGAGAGCTGATTGCGGATGAGCTTTGCTACTCGTTCCTCGGAGCAAAACACATCCGCCTTTGATTCAAGGGCTGCCAATGACCCCTTTTATAAAGCCTGTTTATCAAACCCAGTCCTTTAAAATCGGGCAAAAGTTTGGCCCCCGGCAGGGCCGCCGGAGGCATTCTTTTACCCCCCCGTTGACTCCCCTCCAGGGGGTGACGGGAGATCAACTGGGGCCAAGCCAGATGCGTACCGGAGACGGATGGCTGCGAGTTGCAGGGCAAACCGTGCGTCTGCCAGCTTGTTCTCTGCCTCCACAAGGCGGGTGTTGGCATCCACGAGGTCGAGACTTTGGGCCAACCCTTCCTGGAACTGGCGGATGATGGCCTCAAGAAATTGCCGAGAATAGACAAGTCCGTCGGCAAGGGCCTGAACCCTTTGAGATTCGGTATTGTGGTCGTACCAGGCCCGTTCAGCGGCCAGGCGGATCTCCTTGGTTGTCTGACGCAATCGGTGATCCACCGAGCGTTTGTCGGAGAGGCTTTTGCGGATATCGGCTCGTCGGAGCCCGCCGTCCAGCAGGGGGAGAGAGAGGGTAAGGCTTGCGCTGTAGTGGGTGGTGTCCTTGTCGTAGTCGACATCCAGGGCGTCATAGCTTCCGTCTATAGTACTCTCTTTTATTCCGGCTGCTCCCTCGAGTGTGAGCTTCGGCCAGTAGGTGCTTTTCGCCACGTCGACCTCTTTGTCGGCCACGCGTGAGGCCAACTCCAATGCCTTGAGTTCAGGGCGGTTCTTCTCTGCCAGTTCAACGCAGCCTTCAAGGGCAAGAAGGGCAGGTGTCGGAATGTCGTTGGGTTCGGCAAGCTGGAAGTCATCCGGCAGGGGGACAAGGCGCTGGAGGGCACGACGGCTGACTGCACGTTGGTTCAAGGCCTCCGTTACTGATGCCTGACCTTCGGTGAGTTCGGCATTTGCACGGAATTGTTCGGTTTCAGTGAGGATGCCGGCTTCAATTCGACGTTTGACGGCATCTTGATACGACGTGAGCCGGGCAAGGTTTGCCTCGGCAATGGCCAGGCCTTTCTGGCTTCGGATGCACCCGAAAAACGTGGCGGCCACTTGCAGCATATAGTCCTGCCGTGCGGCCTGAAGATCCATGCCAGCCTTTTCAACCAGCACCCCGGAGGCATCGTAAACCATCAATTCGCGGCCATTGAGATAAAAACTGTACTGAAAGCCGAGGCCTGCAAAGGCGGCGTAGGTTTTTTCTTTGACGCTGTCAGGTGGGCTGGATGCCCCCGACATGTCGGTTCTCTCTCCACTTAAACGGCCGGTGAGCTCAACACTGGGAATAAGGACAGACCGGGCGCGCAGTCGGTCCTGTTCAGCTGAGAAGAGGGACTCCTCCGCCAGTTTGATGGCGTCTGCATACGGAATGGCCTTTTCCATGCAGGATTCAATGGTGACAAGCGTGTCCTCTGCACGGCATGGCGGTGAGAGTGCCCATGAGCAGACGAGAAGAAGGGGCAGAAAGATAAGAGATCGATTCATGGTTACGTGTCCGGCAAGGGGAAGGTGATGCTGTCGTACCCAGAAAGTGTCTTGCACAAAGAGCGCATATTGACACGGACGTACCATGCGTAAACATTGATTGTCAAGGATGATCGGTGGTTTGTGGCTGGCCCGTGTTGTCTGGACGTCTGTGATAGCTATTGGGCCGTTCGTTGCCTGGCCACTTACAGGCAAGGGGAAGGTCACAGGAAGGAACATTGTGTGTTGGGGCCGACCCTGCAGTTTGTCGCCGCTCAGTTATGTCTGCAACTGGTGCGCCCGCGGCCCTGCCTGGGGCGCAAGCTTTTGAAAAGTTGGATAAATAGGGCTTATAAAATAATGTCTGGTAGATCCCGATTTAAAGGCGGATGCGATTTGCCCCTCGTTCCTCGGGCAAAGCGCATCCGCAACCAGCTTTCAAGGTGGCTCACCTTGCCGCCGGAGTTATTCCGGTCAAAGTCAAGTCGATTTGCTCTTTGAAAATTCGGTAAAGCACCACATCAACCTATACATCAGGAAGGGCCTTTGTTATTGTAGAGCCCTTGGAGCATGATCTT
>Ga0193955_1000464_pt1 | contig 22781 bp, 25 predicted proteins | sample BB_6_MG_FD_140343 | JGI IMG/M metagenome (GOLD analysis project Ga0193955, IMG submission 140343) | Microbial mat bacterial communities from the Broadkill River, Lewes, Delaware, United States - BB_6_MG | ecosystem: Environmental > Aquatic > Freshwater > River > Microbial mats | place: USA... | reverse complement strand
AGCTCTTAAAAAAAGAGTTAGACAACCATTAGAAGTTTCTAAACAATTAGAATCTGTAAATATCGTTGCTAAAACATTAGGTGGTGGATACTCTGCTCAAGCTGATGCTTTAAGACATGGTATCTCAAGAGCTTTAGTTGCTTATGATGAGCAATTCAGAGCAATTATCAAACCTCATGGTTTACTTACTAGAGACGCGAGAGTTGTTGAAAGAAAGAAGCCGGGTCGAAGAAAAGCGAGAAGATCTCCTCAATTTTCAAAAAGATAATCGGTATTTTTACCAACTTTCTTCAAAAGCCAAAAAGATTTTTTCTTTTTGGCTTTTTTTATGTTTCAAATCTATCTCTTATATAGTTTTATATACAATTTCCCATGAAAAATATAGTTTTAATATGTATCCTTTTAATAAATATTTATGCTTCCACTTTAAATTTAAGCATCTCTTCAAATCCTAGCAGAATTAATCCTCTATTATCTACGGACAGTGTAAGTAGCGAAATAGAATCATGGATTTTTAATGGGATTTTTAAGTATGATAAAGATGGAAATATTGTAACTGATCTTGCATCTTCTTATAGATTTATCGATGATGTGACTTTAGAAGTTTCATTAAAAAAAAATGTATTATGGCATGATGGAGTTGAGTTTACAAGTGCAGATCTATTGTACACATACAATATGATCCATAATCCTAAAATATACACACCGTTAGTTTCAAATTTTAAAAAAGTTTTATCAGTTCAAGCAAAAGATAAATATACTGTTGTGATTAGATACAAAGAAGCTTATTTTAAAGCTTTAGAGATTTGGATGATATCTATTATTCCAAAACATATCTTTGAAAATGAAAAAGATATAATGACGAGTGAATATAATAAAAAACCAATAGGTACAGGGCCTTATACCCTAAAAAAATTGGAACTATCTGAAGATGTTATTTTGGAAGTAAATAAAAATTATTTTGGGAAAGTACCTAAAATAGATAAAATACGGTATAAATTTGTACCAGATGTTACTACTTCATTTTATATGTTAAAACAAAAACAGTTAGATTTGGGTTCTTTAACTCCTATTCAAATAGATAGACAAATAGATGATAAATTTAAAAAAGAGTTTAGTATATATGAAAAACAGAGTTTTGGATATGGATATCTAGCTTTTAATTTAAAAAATAAAAAATTTAAAAATAAAAAAATAAGAGAAGCGATAAGTTTAGCAATAGATAGGCAAGAGATTATTGATATTTTATATTTTGGTCATGGTAAAATATGTCATGGTCCTTTTTTACCTGGAACATTTGCTTATAATAATAAGGTGATTACCCCTTTACAAAATATTACAAAAGCAAAAGAGCTTTTGATTAGTTTAGGATATGATGAAAATAATCCATTTGAATTTGAGGTAATAACAAGTGCAAATAACTCTACAAGAATAAACCTAGCCCAAATTATGCAATATCAACTTGAAAAAGTAGGTATCAAAATGAAAATACGAGTGATGGAGTGGCAAGCTTTTTTAAATACAGTGGTACATCCTAGAAATTTTGAAAGTATTATTTTAGGTTGGTCGTTGGCTTTGATGCCAGATGCTCGTTCTATTTGGCATAGCACAAGTGATAGAAAAGGTGGATTTAATTTTGTTGGTTATAAAAATTCAACTGTTGATAAGTTAATTGAACAGGGTGAAATAACTGTAAATAGAGAAAAATTAGCTGTAATATACAAAAAATTATATAAAAAGATAGCTTCTGATTTGCCATATCTATTTTTATATATACCAAATAGTATAACTGCAGTAAATAAAAATATAAAAAATGTAGAACCATCTTTGATAGGGATAACTCATAATCAAGAAGATTGGATAAAATAAAAGGAATAAAATGAATAATAACAAAGATGTAACAATACTTTTTGATTTAGATGGTACGTTAATAGATAGTACAGAAGCAATTGTAGGTTGTTTTTACCACTCTTTTGAGGAATTAAACTTTGACTTTCAAGGGACAACGCAAGATATTACAAAAGAAATTGGTTATCCATTAGATGTAATGTATACAACATTAGGAGTTCCAAAAGAGAATATATGGGACTTTGTAGCTTCTTATAAACAAGAATATAGAAAAGTATCAGAAGCAAAAACTTTTCTTTTGGATGATGCGTATGAAGCTGTAAAATTGGCTTCTACTTTTGCTAGATTAGGTATTGTTACTACTAAAACAACTGAATATTCTATTCCTTTATTAAAAAACTTTAAAATATATGATTTTTTTGAAACTGTAATAGGTAGGCAAGAAGTAACAAATCCGAAACCGCACCCAGAACCAATACTAAAAGCGATGGAAAATCTTAATATTACAAACAATGAAACTATTTATATGATAGGAGATACGAAACTAGATCTTATTGCTGCACAAGAAGCTGGTGTGAAAAGTGTAGGTGTATTATGTGGTTATGGTAAAAAAGAAGATTTAGCATTGTATACACAAGATATATACAAAGACGCATTATCTTCGATACAAGAGTTACAAAAAAGATATGAATAAAAAAAATATTTTAATCAGTTCTTGTTTATATGGAAATAAAGTACGATATGATGGAAAACACAATAAAATAAATGAAGATTTATTTAGTAAATTAAAAGAAAAATATAATCTATTTTATTTTTGTCCAGAAGTTGAAGGTGGATTACCAACTCCTCGTATACCTTGTGAAATAATATCTTCCGAGCCTTTAAAAATAATAAACAAAAATTTAGAAGATAAAACAGAAGCTTTTTTAATAGGTGCACAAAAAACATTACAACTTTGTTTGGAAAATAGTATTTCAAAAGCCATATTAAAAGCAAATTCCCCATCATGTTCATCAAAATTTGTATATGATGGTTCATTTAGTGGTATTAAAATAGAAGGTTTTGGAGTAACTACTAAGTTGTTAAAAGAAAATGGTATAGAAGTATTTGATGAGTATGAGATAGAAAAGTTATTATAATCACAAGTTAGATAAAATTGTATCTATGAATTATTACGAAAAAGAATTAAATATAATCAAAAAATCAAATAGATTTAGAAAACGAAAACTATTTGACAAAAAACTTATTGACTTAGCCTCTAATGATTATTTGGGATTAAGTACTAAAAAATCACTTTTAAAAAAAACATATAAGATACTTCAAGAAGAACAATCTTTCACACCAAAAGCCTCAATGCTTGTAAATGGGTATTCTTCTATTCATCAAAAGTTTGAAAAAAAACTCTGTAAACTGAACAGGTTTGAAAATGCAGTTGTCGTAGGCAGTGGTTTTTTAGCAAATATTTCGCTTATAGAATCACTTGTACGAAAAAAAGATATTTTATTTATCGATGAACAATATCATGCAAGTGGTATGTTAGCTACAAAATTAGTTCAAGGTGAAGTAGTAGTTTTTAAACATAATGATACTGAGGATTTAAAAAATAAAATAGAGTCTTTATCTTATACACCAAATAGAATTATTATAGCTATTGAGGGTGTGTATTCTATGGGTGGAGATATTGCACCAAAAAAATTTAATGATATAGCATCTTTATATAATGCAATTTTACTAGTAGATGAAGCACATAGCTCAGGAGTTATAGGAAAAAACCTTTTAGGTTGGTTTGATTATCATAATATAGTGCCACAACAAAATCATATAAAAATGGGAACATTAGGCAAAGCATACGCAAGTTATGGAGCGTATATTTTGGCTTCACATGAAATTATTTCATTTTTAGAAAATAGAGCAAAACCTATTATTTATGGAACTGCACCATCATTATTTGATATAGCTTTAGCCTATACAAATTTAAAATATTTACAAAAGCATAAACAAAAAATAAAAAAAAGAATAAAAGAAAATCAAAATATAGTAAAAAAATATTTACAAATTGATGCAAAATCATTAATCGTTCCACTTGAAATAGGGGACAATAAAAAAGTGATGCAGATACAAGAAAATCTTATACAAAAAGGTTTTTTAGTTGGTGCAATTCGTCAACCAACAGTAAGTAAAGCGATTATAAGAATGATTATAAAATTAGATATAAAAAAGAGTGATTTAAAAGAAGTAGTAAGATACCTAAAAAATTAGGTATCTTTTTTATTTATTCTTCTTCTTTTCGTGGTTGTGGTAAAATAAGATTTAAAAATATTCCCATAATAGCTCCAAGCCCAATACCAGAAAAAGACACAGCACCAAAATTAAAAGTCATTCCACCTATTGCAAATACTAAAATAACAGATACTATCACCATATTTCTAGTACACGATAAATCAACTTTTTCTTTAATTAGTGTAGACATACCAACAGAAGCAATGATACCAAAAAGTAATAGCATAATTCCACCCATAACTGGTACTGGAATTGTAGATAAAAAACCACCAATTTTTCCTACAAATGCTAAAAGAATAGCAAAAATTGCAGCCCATGTCATAATCGCTGGATTAAATGCTTTTGTAATAGAAACTGCCCCAGTTACTTCAGAATAAGTAGTATTAGGAGGACCTCCCAAAAAGGAAGCAATAGACGTAGCTATTCCATCACCTAAAAGTGTATTTTTAAGTCCTGGTTCTTTTAAATAATCTTTTTTTGTTACATTTGAAATGGCTAACATATCCCCTATATGCTCAATAGCAGGTGCAATTGCAATAGGTAGAATAAATATGATAGCTTCAAGATGAAATACAGGAGCAACAAAATCAGGAATAGCAAACCAAGCGGCTTTTTCAATAGAAGAAAAATCAACAACACCATACATTAAAGCTGCACTATATCCTCCAATAATACCAAATAAAATAGGGATAAGTTTAAAAATACCTTTTCCTAAGAGTGAAGTAAATACTGTAATAGTTAAAGCAATCATAGATATGATTAACGCTTGGTCTAATGGTACTAATTGAACAGCCCCATCACCTGTTTTTCCCATAGCCATATTCACAGCAACTGGAGCTAAAATAAGACCAATAGAGATAATTACAGGACCCACTACAACAGCAGGAAGTAGTTTATGTAAAAAGTCTGTTCCTTTTATACGGATGATAAAACTTAAAATGATGTAAAAAAATCCAGCAGCTACTAGTCCTGACATGGTTGCTGCAATTCCCCATTGTGCTACACCATAAGAAATAGGGGCTATAAAAGCAAATGATGATGCTAAAAAAATAGGGGGAATTGCTTTTTTATTTATAAGTTGAAATGCCAATGTTCCCACACCTGCTGTAAATAATGCAACGCTAGGATTGAGACCTGTTAAAATAGGCACTAATACCAGTGCTCCAAATGCTACAAATAAAAATTGTAGTCCTACTATTGAATCTTTTATTCGAAAATTATACTGAGTGTTTTCCATCTTTAACCTTTTGCGTATAGTATCGAATCTATGTAAAAAACTTGGTAAATTGTGATACAATACAAAAAATTTTTAGGACAAAATAAATGTATAAAGAAAGTACAAATGTTGTAGTAAAACATTTAATCAATAGATTAAGAGATGTGCATACAACATCAAATGAATTTAGGCTTACAATTGAAGAGATATCAAGAATTATAGTATCAGAAGCATTGTGTGATTTTCAAACAGTAACACAAACAGTAAAAACATGGCAAGGTTCATTAGATGTTCAGATGTTGGAGGTACAAAAACTTGTTTTAGTGCCAATTTTAAGAGCCGGAGAGCCTATGCTTACAGGAATTTTAAGAACACTTCCGTATGCAAAAAGTGGATTTTTAGCAATGAAAAGAGATGAAGAGACAGCTGAATCAAAACTTTTTTATGAAAACATTCCAAATATAGAAGATAAAACTGTATTTTTACTAGATCCTATGATTGCTACTGGTGGTTCTTTAATAGATGGTATTGATTACTTAAAAAGTAAAGGTGCAAAAAGAATTATCTCTTTAAACCTTTTAGGGGCTCCTGAAGGGATTCAAAATGTTCAAGAGGCACATCCTGATGTAGATATTTTTATCGCTCAAGTTGATGAGAGACTTGATGAAAATAATTATATTAGACCAGGTCTTGGTGACGCTGGAGATAGAGCATTTAATACAAACGATTAATTTCGTTTGTATTTTAATTTATAGTTAAATATACTCAATTCTATCAGTCGTACCTGCTAATTTAAAACCATTGAGTCTCAGTCTACAACTATCACAAACTCCACATGCTTTATCTTCGTTTGCATAACAACTCCATGTATGCTCTAAAGGCACATCTAGTTCTATCGCTTTTGTTACAATCTGAGCTTTACTCATGTGTACTAATGGTGTGACGATTTCTAGTTTAGTTTCTTCTTTGGTTCCTTGATTCATAGCACTTGACATTTTATCGATGAAAGTATCTGTACAGTCTGGGTATCCACTACTATCTTCTTGAACTACACCTATATATAAAGCCTCTGCTCCGTGTTTTTCTGCAATTGCAGTTGCAATACTTAAAAATATTCCATTTCTAAATGGTACATACGTTACAGGAACTCCCTCTTCAACCCCAGCAGTTGGAATATCTATAGATTTATCTGTAAGTGCTGAAGCTCCTATTTGTGTGAAAAATGGAATATTTATCTCATATTTTTCTTCTACATTGAGTTCTCTCGCAATATTTCTAAATGCTTCAAGTTCTTTATGTTCTGTTCTTTGTCCATAGTTAAAGTGAACTGCTATAATCTCATAGCCACTATTTCTTGCAATGTATGAAGATAGAGTTGAATCCATCCCACCACTTAATACACAAACTGCTTTTTTCATATTTTTTTATAGTCCTTAGTTAAAATAGTCTTTTTCTACATTTGTAAAAAATTTCCAGTTTATTGGTAATATTTTTACAAGAGCATCTTTTTCTAATATCTCATTTTGTTTATTTAAAATCATAATAGCATTACAATTATGTAAAATACCTACCATTCCTGCTGCTCTTTTTTTGGATGCTTTAAAATATTCTCCATCAAAAAAACCTGGAATGATTGTAGTTCTCCCTTTTTTGTTATTGAGTTCTTCTCCCATTTTAGCAATAAGTGTATTGTGATAAATATCTTTGCTACCTGAAAGTTTTTGCATAATAATTTTTCCGAAAACTTCAAAAATAAGTGCTGCTGCTAAAGGATTTCCTGGAAGGTTTAAAACATAAGTATTGTTTATTTTTCCACATACTGTAGGTTTTCCTGGTTTGATAGTAATACCATCAAATAATGTTTCCATATCAAATGCTTCAAATGCTTCTTTAGTAAAGTCAGCATCTCCCACACTATTACCGCCACTTGTAATAATTAGATCAGCATATAAAGAGTTGGAAATTAACTCTTTTAGGGATTCTACATTATCTTTTGCCATTCCAACAAAAGTAACATCTGCGCCTAACTCTTCTGTACGTGCTAAAAGCGTTGGTGTGTTTGAGTTATATATTTGGTACTCTTCTTTTTTTTCATAATGAAGTTTGAGTTCTTCCCCACTGGTAAAGATAGAAATTTTTGGTTTTCTATACACTTTAACGTGTGTAATACCTTGTGATGCAAATATTGTTATAGAAGCAAAATTGAGTGTATCTCCAGTAGAGAGTAGTTTTTGACCTTTTTCGATATCTTCACCTGTAAATCGTATATGTTGATTAGGTTTTATCTCTTCTGGTAATCGTATCGTATCTTCATCAATTGTAGTTGTCAATTCTTGAGGAATGATGGCTTCTGTGGAAGTAGGTACTCTTGCCCCAGTTGTGATTTTAATACATTGATTGTTTTCAAAACCTGTTCTTTTTTCACTCCCTGCAAAAATAGTATCGATGATTTTTACTTCTTTCCCTGCATCACTTATTTTTACAGCATAGCCATCCATTGCAGAGTTATTAAATGTTGGAAGTGGTAGACTAGCATAGATATCTTCTGCTAAAATTCTCTCTTGAGAATTTTCAATCGCTACTATTTCCGTAGATACTTTAGTAATGTTTTTACTTATAATTCGTAAGGCTTCTTTGATACATATACTCATAATATTACCCCTTAATTTTTATATGATATAATACCAAAAAATATTAAAGAGGAATATTATATATGGATTTCGTAGCAACATCAATTACATGGCATATCTATGCTATTGTAATACTTGTTTTAATAATGATGAATAATCTATTTACCGTATTAAAAGTAAATGATTATATTTTATTAGTAAAAAGATTAAAAATTATGACCCCGATTTATCATTCTATGAATGCAGTTGTTGCCTATACAGGAGGTATTGTAGCAGCGTATTCACATGACTTAAGTATCACAGTACTTCTTATGTTAGCAACAACAATTTTTATAATGGTTTTAGAGATTAAAAGATACAAAAAAATGAGAGTGATAAAACTTGCAGAAGTTGAAAAACAAGAAGAGTTTGTAAAATTTGCAAAGAAAATTTACATTATGGAAATAAGTGCCGTTGTATTTACGTATGTTATTTCAAAAATATTTTAAGTATTAACTATACACTATGCAATACACTTATCATGAAAACTCAGGATTAGATACTATTGAAATCGAAGCTGATGTACATAAGTACTTATTTAAAGTGCGACGTCATAATATAGAAGATGATTTATGTTTTAGGAATTTAAAAGATAAAAATATTTACAGATATAAAGTTCAAAATATAGATAGAAGAAAAACAGTTTTATCTTTGCAAGGTTTTGAAGAAAAAATAATTGAACCTAAAAAAGAGCTTCATATAGGATGGTGTAAAATCGATCCTAAATCAGTAGAAAAAGTAATCGCTAGTTTAAATGAATTAGGGGTTACAAAAGTTACATTTATAAATTGTGAATATTCACAAGGAAAATATACAATAAATTATGAAAAGTTAGAAAAATTACTCTTAAATTCGAGTCAACAGTCAGGAAGAAGTAGCATTATAAAATTAGATGAGTCAGAATCTTTAAAAGAGTTTCTCAATAAAAATCCTGATAGTTATATGTTTAATTTCTCAAATAGTTACATTGATGAAAAAAAAGACGATATTAAAACTATAGTTATAGGGTGTGAAGGTGGTTTTTCTACAAATGAGATAAATGATTTTGATGAAAACAAAATTGTAGGGATTGACTCAAATCTAATTTTACGTAGTGAAACAGGTGTGATAACTATCGCATCAAAACTTATAGTGTAGTAAAATAAAACTGTATCGTTTTATTTTACTGTTTTTAGACCTTTATCGATCCAGCCATAATTTATACCACCATCAAGTTCATATACATTTTCATAACTTAATTGTGTACTTAAAAAGCCACCAACTGTTTTAGTTCTATTTGCATGAGCACATACTAGAATAAATTTTTGTTCTTTACTTTTAACAACTTGAACAAATTTTTCCATCCATTCATTTATATCATACTTACCATAACCATCAAAAAATGTGAGTTTATGACTCCCTTGAATAATCCCATATTTAGCCCACTCATCTTCTCGTCTTATATCTATAAGTACAGTACCATTTTTAATCTCTTCTTGTACCTCTTCTGTACTCATTGTTTTAAAATCTGCCAACATTATACTCCCAAATAATAGTATAAGAAAAATTTGTTTTAACATTATTTTCCCTTTTTATAAATAAAAAAAGGAAGAACAAAGTTCCTCCTTTTATCGTTTTGACACAGAAAATTAAAAGTAGTAATTACCAGCTTCTAACTATACTATGACATCTAGAACAAGCATTAATCATATCAGAGTAACCCTCTGCTGCTTTTGTATATGCTTTGTCATCTAGATTAAGTTCAATAATTGTAGCATCTGCTGCAATTCTTTTAGAAGCATTTTCAGCTACATTTACCATATGTTTTTTATTTTCAGGTAAAGATTTTTTGATTAATGCACTATCAGAAAACATTGCGTTTCCTTTAGTGATAGCTTTTAATCCTTCTCGAACCATTTGTTCATTGTTGTTAATAAAACCAAATTGAACTTGTTCAATACCTTTTTGCATCATAGACATAGATGTACTTAGTGTTTCATTTGCACTTGCAATTGTTACACTTAGAATACCTGCCATTAAAATTTTAGATAACTTCATTGTTTTCCTTTCTTAGTGTACTTGTCGCCAAATTTTGATTTTCCATAACCATGCAAAGATTGCAAAAATTACTAGATAACCTAAAAATGGTCCTCTTAACGCTTCTCTTTCAGCTTTTTTACTATCACCAGCTTCAGTTAAGTACCCAATTACCTGATCTTCAGATGCTTGTGTTAAACCAACTCTTGGCATAGCTGTTCCATGTAAATGTTTTTGAGGATCGTTAATAAACTCATGTAAAAAACCTTCACTTCTACTTCTGATCATTTGAGATAAATCTGGAGGGATTACACCCATGTAAGATTTAATATTTTCATCTGGTGTTTTAGCAGCCATTGAACCACCATAATAATCACCATATTTGATACTATGACATCTTTGACAAGCATCAACAAATACTTCTTTATTTGTCATCTCTTTTGGAGCAATTGATTGTAAGTATGCAACGATATCTGCAATCTCCTGAGGTTGCATCCAGTTATATGAAGGCATTGGGTGAACAGCACCATCTTCAAACTTGTGAGCTGTTTTTGCGGCTTTTGCAGGATCTTTAATAAATGCAGCTAAATAATTAGCATCATAAATTTTACCAGCAGTACTTAAATCTGGTGGAACTACACCATAACTAGCAGCACTTGTTGCATCATCCATTAAAGGAGGAAAACCAACAGCAGTGATACTATGACACGCAGTACAGTTAGAAGCTACTGCTTCTGCACCTTTAGTTGCATCACCAGTTAATCCATTTAATCCATCAACATCACTAAAAGTATAGTCTGGTGCTGGAACATGTGGATGTAGTTTAGTGTGAGCAAATGGCTCAACACCCCAGTATAATAAACCTGTAAAGAATACTACAATTGCTAATATTTTAATCTCTCTCATTATAATGCTCCTCTTGCTTTTGCATCTGCTTTAGTAACAAATGGCATAGATGCAAATAGTAGTAAGAATACAGCTGTTGCATAGAAACCTACCCATGCGTTTGCACCAGTCGGAGGTAATTTACCATAAACAGTTAATACTAGTAAATCTATAATCATAATCCAGAACCAAATAAAGAATCTAGGTCTTTTGTGTGCTGGTAAAATATCTGGATCTCTATCAATAAATGGAATAATTAAGAATGCTGCTTGTGCAAATCCAAAAATCATTAAACCAATATCTCCAGCTTTTAATCCAAACATATCAAAGAAAGGTCCTCTTAGTGTTTCATAAGACCATAGGAAATACCACTCAGGATAAATATGTGCAGGTGTTTTCATAGGGTTTGCAGGGTCAAAGTTAACTGGATCCATTGCAAAGTTATAGTTGAAGAACACTAGGTAAAAATAGAATATTAAGAATATACCAAGTACTGCAAAATCTTTAGATAAGAATACTGGCCAAAATGGGATAACTTTAGACTCTTTTTTATTTCCTGCTAAATATTTTTCAGCTTCTGCATCATAATCAATATCTTCAGAAGATTGATTGTTTACGTGTGGAATTCTTAAAGTATAAAAGTGAACAACAATAAGTTTAATAATCACTAATGGTAATAAGAAAACGTGTAACATGAAGAATCTAGTAAGAGTTGCATCATTAACAGCAAAACCACCTCTAATCCATTCAACAAGTCCCCAAGCTTCTAATGATCCACCAGCAAATAAGTTAGTAATAACCGCTGCTGCCCAGTAAGACATTTGTCCCCATGGTAACATATATCCAGAGAAACCTTCAGCACTGAATGTTACGAATAATAACATACCAGATAACCAGATCATCTCTCTCCCTTTTTTATAAGAACCGTAGTAGATTCCTGTAAACATATGAATATATATGATTAAGAATACAACCGAAGCTGCAACACCATGCATATGCCTAAATAACCAACCATAAGCAACATCTTGCATAATTGTATAGTTTACACTATCAAATGCTAAAGCTGTATCTGGTTTGTAGTACATTAATAAGAAAATTCCACTAATGATTAAAATTGCAAAAGTTGTAGCTAAAACCACACCCATTGCCCATAAGAAGTTTATATCTTTTGGAATCCAATATTCCGTCATCATAGTTTTCCAGAACTTTTTACCTGCTAATCTCTTCTCAAGACCTTCAGCACTGAAAAATGATTCTTTAATTTCTGCCATTTTTTATCCTTATGCTCTAGCTGTCATCATAGCTTTAGATTGTTCACCCTCTTCACCAAGAGTAAGAACAGTACCTTTAACACTAAATGGAGGAACTACAAGAGGTTTCGGTGGTGGTCCAAATACTTGTTGACCATTAGAGTTAAACTCTCCCCCGTGACATGCACATTTCCATTTGTCTTTTTTCCATGCTGGGATACATCCAAGATGAGTACAAAGACCAATTGATACTGTGTATCTTTTGTCTCCAATTACTAAATCACCATCAAATTTTTCCATTTCAGCTGTTTTTTCAAGAACAAAAATAGGTTTCCCTCTCCATGTGAATATTTGAGGTTTCCCTGGTACTAAGTCACTATTTGCAAGATCAATTGTAGTAAATCCTGCTGCAAGAACTGATGGAAGAGGGTCCCATGCTTGTTTCATACCAACAAGCGATGCTGCTCCTCCAACTGCTGCTACAGCTGCAAATGACATACCAAGAAAATCTCGTCTATTTGTTTTGTCAGACATTTTTTTTCCTTTTAAGTCGTAGATTTTTAATCGAGCTAGTATAATCTTTTTTTACTTAAAATACTTAGACTTATAATATAAATTAAGAATATTTTAAGTTAGATGAGTTTATGTGTATCATTTAATTACTTTACTTTTGTATTTAATAAGTAATGATTTGATATAATCATAAAAATATACAATTAAGGATTAAATATGAATTTTGTTTCAATTATAATGGGAAGTAAATCTGATTACGAAATTATGAAAAACTGTGCAAACACATTAGAGATGTTTAACGTAAAATATGAGTTAATTATATCATCTGCTCATAGATCTCCAGATAGAACTAAAAACTATATCAAAGAAGCTGAAGCTAAAGGTGCTAAAGTATTTATTGCTGCTGCTGGAATGGCTGCTCATCTTGCTGGTGCTTTAGCTGCTGGGACTACAAAACCTGTTATTGGTGTACCTATGAAAGGTGGAGCAATGGATGGTATGGATGCTATGCTTTCAACTGTTCAAATGCCTTCAGGTATGCCTGTTGCTACTGTTGCTTTAGGAAAAGCTGGTGCAATTAATGCAGCATATTTATCAATGCAAATTTTAGCAATCACTGATAGTGAATTAGCAACAAAATTACAAGAAGATAGAATAGTAAAAGAAAAAACTGTTGCAACTGATTCTAAAGAGATTGAAGTACTTATCTAATTATGAAAAATGATAATATAACATTTTCACAGTTATTATTAAAATTACAACAATTTTGGGCAGAACAAGGGTGTAATATCTTGCAACCTTATGATGTACCTGCTGGTGCTGGAACATTTCATCCTGCTACATTATTGAGAAGTCTTGACAGTAAACCTTGGAGTGTAGCGTATGTTGCGCCAAGTAGAAGACCAACAGATGGGCGTTATGGTGAAAATCCAAATCGTTTAGGGTCTTACTATCAATTTCAAGCTTTAATAAAACCGAGTCCAGATAATATTCAAGATTTATACTTAAAGTCTTTAGAGTATTTGGGACTTGACTTATCTAAGCATGATATCCGATTTGTAGAAGATAACTGGGAATCTCCTACACTTGGTGCATGGGGTCTTGGTTGGGAAGTTTGGCTTGATGGTATGGAAGTAACTCAGTTTACATATTTTCAACAAGTTGGTGGAATCGCTTGTGATCCTGTTGCTGTTGAAATCACTTATGGAACTGAAAGACTTGCAATGTATCTTCAAGGTGTTGATAATATTTTTGATATCGTGTGGAATGAAAATGAACATGGTATCACAACATATAAAGATATCCATATGGAAAGTGAAATTGAGTTTAGTAAATATAACTTTGAAGTAGCAAATACTGAAATGTTATTTAGACATTTTGATGAGTTTTATGAAGAGTGTCAAAAATGTTTAGAAGCCCAGCTTCCTTTACCTGCGTATGATCAGTGTATGTTAGCCTCACATGCTTTTAATACTCTTGATGCACGAAAAGCTATTAGTGTAACGAGCAGACAAAACTATATTTTAAAGGTACGAGAACTATCTTTAGGATGTGCAAAAATGTATAAAGAGCAAGAACCAGAACGATTAAAAAGATTAGGTTACTAAGTTATTATGAAAGTAAAAGATATTTACAACTTTTTAGACTCTTTGTCTCCTTTTTCTTTACAAGAAAAGTGGGACAATAGTGGTTTGATAGTTGGTAATATGGAAGATGAGTTTAAAGAGATTTATATCTCTTTAGATTTAGACTTAGATATGATTAAAAAAGTAAAAAAAAACTCATTGATTATCACTCATCATCCACTCATTTTTTCACCTTTAAAAACTGTTAATAATGATACTTATAGTACAAAACTATTAAAAAAATTAATTAAAAAAGATATTGTACTTATCTCTATGCACACAAATATAGATAAAACACATTTAAATAATTATGTTGGTTGTGATATATTAGGTCTTGATTTTATTAAAGATGATGATTTTGTTTTAACAGCAGATATAAATTTATCTTTTAAGAGTTTTTCAAAACTTCTAAAAGAAAAATTAAATTTAAAAACTTTAAAAGTTGTGAATGCTAAAAAAAATATTAAAACAGTATCATTAACTACTGGGGCAGGGATGTCTTTATTACCAACTATTAAAACTGATTGTTTTATAACTGGTGATATAAAATATCATGAAGCAATGGAAGCAAAAGCTCGAGATATATGTTTGATTGATATTGGTCATTATGAAAGTGAGATTCATTTTATAAATTTGATGCAGAGTCTTTTTGAAAAATACTTGAAAACTAATGGTAAAAAAGCTATAATGCTAAAATCACACAATCCATTTAATTATATGTAAGGAAAACAGATTGAATAAACATCTAGAACAATTAGTAAAACTATCGACATTCGATAAGGACATTGTAAATTTTGATCCAAAAATTAAGAATGAAGAAGAGAAACTAAAATCATTTACACAAGTTGTAACAAAATTATCAGAAAATGTTGAAAAATTGTATGTAATCATTGATGATGCTAAAAATAAAAGAATCAAAAATGATATTCATTTAAAAGAATTATCTGACAAACTAGCAGAAATTGCAGGTAAGCATAAACTAGCAAAAAATGAAAAAGAGGTAAAAGCTTTACAACTTGAAGAAGAGATTGCTAAAGAGCAAGTAAATTTTGCAAACGAAGAGATTGAAAGATTAGATACTTTATCTGCATCTAAAACAGAAGAGTTAGATGCTGTTAAAGCGGAATTAGCAGAAGAGGAAGAATCTGTTAAAGAATTAAAAGAAGCTATTGATAAAAATATTGCAGATTTAGAAAAATCTAAAAATGATATCTATGAAGAGAAATCTGTTTTAGTTTCAAAAGTTGATTCAAAAGTATTATCTTTTTATGAAAAAATCAAAAGATGGGCGAATGAAAGTGCTGTAGTTCCTGTTAAAAAACAAGCGTGTTATGGTTGTCACATGAAATTAAATGATAGATTCTATAGTGAATTTACAGTTTCAAATGAGATTATGACTTGTCCTCATTGTGGTAGAATTATCTATAAAGAGAATGAGCCATCAGAATAATATTTCAATAATAGATAATAAATAATGTTTAATTTTTTTTATTATCTATTGGCATTAGGTTTGTACCTAATTGCTATCCCTTATTTACTTTTCAAATCACGTAGTAAAAAATATTCAAAAGCGATACCTTCAAAATTTTTTTTAAAAAATAATCCAGTATTTGAAAAAGAGAAGATTTGGTTCCATAGTTGCTCACAGGGTGAAACAACAGCGTTAAAACCAATATTTGATCAACTCAATAGTGAAGATATTAATTTATCGGTTATTACTAATACTGGTTTTGAACAGGGTTCTAAAATGGTTAAAAATGTAAGATATTTACCTTTTGAAATCTTTTTGCCATTTTGGATACAAAAACAAAAAGTGCTTTTAGTAATGGAAGCTGAATTGTGGTACATGTTATTTTTGACTGCATTTAGAAATGGAACAAAAACAGTTCTTATAAATGCAAGAATAAATGATAAGTCGTATAATACTTATTTAAAGTACAGGTTTTTTTATAAGCAGTTGTTTAAATATGTAGGTAAAATATTTGCACAAAGCAAACTAGATAAAGAAAGACTAGAAAGCCTAGGGGCAAAAAATATAGAAGTAATTGGTAATATAAAGTTAGCAAGTTTACCCAAAATAACAAAAAAGTTAAAAAAACCTGATACAATAGTAATCACAGCAGGGAGTACTCACAAAAGTGAAGAAGAGATTATATTAAATGCTTGGGATAAAAGTCAGGGTAAACTTCTTTTAGTACCAAGACATCCAGAGCGGTTTGATGAAGTTTTCGAAATGGTAAAAAATCACTGTAAAAATAGTGATATAACGTTTCATAGATATTCTCAAATAGAAAACTTTGAAAGTGATATTGTTGTAGTTGATGTTATGGGGGAACTTATAAATATTTATGCCATTAGTGATGTAGTTATTTTAGGTGGTGGTTTTATAAAAACTGCCGGTGGACACAATCCAATAGAACCAGCATTTTTTAATAATATAGTAATAAGTGGTGATATTATATTTAACCAAAAATCACTTTTTGAATGTGTTAATGATTATTATCTTATTAAAGAAAATGAATTAAAAACATATTTAGATACATTAGAAACATTAAATAAATCAAGTTTAGGAGAAGCAGGAACTGTTGAACCTATTGTAAGATATATAAAGGATATATAATTATGGAAAAAGCATATAAATTATTAGCATTTCAAGAGGGAATCTCTAATGGAAAAGCGAAAGAATTAATTGATAAAGGTGTTGTAACTGTTGGTGGGAAAAAACTACAAGTAGCACGTGGGGAGATGAAAGAAGATACTGTATTTAAAGTAAAAGATATAGCAAATGCTCGAGTAATCTTTGAAGATGATGATATTTTAGTTGTTGATAAACCAGCACATTTAAATTCTCAAGAAGTAGAAAAAAAATTTCCACAGGCAGTTTTATTAAATAGACTCGATAAAGAAACAAGCGGTGTTATGTTGCTTGCTAAAAATGAAGAGTTTCGTAAAAAAGCGATTAATGAGTTTAAAAATCACAAAGTGTACAAAGAATATGTTGCAATTGTAGATGGTAAAATTGTAGAAGAGGAAGTTATTGACATGCCTATTTCTACTATAAAAGGGAAAACAGCTCGAAGTAGAATTGATGAGCAACATGGAAAACCAGCTAAAACAACAGTGTATCCAAACATGGTAGAGGGTAAAAAAAGTAAAATTAAAATTATTATTGAAAATGGTCGAACTCATCAAATAAGAGTACATTTACAGTATGCAGGTATGCCTATTATTGGAGATTTACAATATGGAAAACCTTCAAATCAGGTGACAAGAGTGATGTTACATAGTAAAGTAACAAGAATTTTAGGATATGAATTTCAAGCAAAAGAACCAAAAGAATTTTTTCATTTTGGATTTTAGGAATAAAGCATGAAAAGTTTATATGATGATAATGTAGCAAAAGAATTTACTAGTGATTTAGAGTTTAGGGTGTATACATCAAGATTACTTGGTAGTGATTCTTCTTTAGTTTTACATGGAGGGGGGAATACCTCTGTAAAAAGTGTTGTAAATGGAGAAGAAATTTTATATGTTAAAGGGAGTGGTTGGGATTTGGCTTCTATTGAAGCTGAAGGTTTTGCACCTGTTAAACTTAATGTATTAAAAGAGATGGCCAAACTTGATAAACTAAGTGATACTGAGATGGTATCTGGACAAAAAGAAGCGATGATAAATAAGTCTGCACCAAATCCTTCTGTTGAAGCTATTTTACATGCTATTATCCCTTTTAAATATGTAGATCATACTCATAGTGATGCTGTTGTTACTATTTCCAATAGTGAAAATGGAATTGAAAATATCAATGAGATTTATCCTAACTATTTAGTTATACCTTATGTAATGCCTGGATTTATTTTGGCACAAACAATCTATAAAGAGTTAAAAAATATTGATTGGGAGAGTTGTGAAGGGATTATTTTACATAATCATGGTATTTTTACATTTGATAATGATCCTAAAATATCTTATGAAAAAATGATTAATGGTGTAACAAAAGCAGAGAATTTTTTAGATGCAAATGCACCGTTAGTTTTAGAAAAATATATCCCTAAAGTAGAATTAAATATAGAAAAATTAACAACTATTTTATCCAAAGAAAAAGGTTATGATGTTTATATAAAAGTAAATCAATCCCCTTTAGCCTTACACTTTGCTTCACAAAGAGATCTACGAAACATAGCAACAAGAGGTGTTTTAACTCCAGAACATATCATACGAACAAAAAGAGATCCTATGGTTATGGAAGATTTAAATATTCAAAAAGCTGTAGATTTATTTGAAGAGGAGTATTTAGAATATTATAATCAATTTACATCAAATGAAATTATGATAAACCCTACACCAAATTGGGCTGTTGTGAAAAACTTTGGTACATTAAGTTTTGGTAAAAATGAAAAGGAAGCTTCTATAATTGAAGATATCAATAACCACACAATGGTAGCAGTTTTAAGAGCTGATATGTTGGGTGGATATCAAAGTATTAGTTTATCTGATTGCTTTGATATGGAATATTGGGAACTAGAGCAAGCCAAACTCAAGAAGTAGAATTTTATTCTACTTCTTGAGTTTTTACATAATATCTAATTGATGTGCTAAATCATTAGCAATTCTTTCATTATTTCTTATATCTAAAAGTCTATTTTGACCATTTACTCCTACTTGAGCTACTTCCTCTTTTGATAAAGAGATGATTTTTTCAATTTTATTTTTTATAGAATCTGTATTAAAGTCACATAACCATGCTGAATTATCATCTTCAAAAATTGATTCATTATTTTCATTTTTAGTCATGATACAAGGAACTGTAGATGTATAATAATCAAGTACTTTCATAGGTGTAGAGCTATTAAATAAAACAATGTTTGGTAATGGTGCAAGTCCAACATCAGCTTTAGAAATCAATTCTAGTAATTCCTCTTTTGTATTTGTATTATAAATTTCTATAGAATCTTGTAGCTCTGGGTACGAATCAAGCATCGTATTTAAGTACTCTGGATCTTTTGTAGAGATCATGAGTTTAAACTTACTTAAATCTACTAAAGAGAATGCTTCTAGTATGGTTTCAAATTCTCTTAGCTTATCTAAAGTACCTGCATAAAAAAATCTTTTTTCATCCCCATCATGTTGTAGATTTGGTTTTAAATCTTCTGGATCAATTGCAGAGGGTATTACAAATGTTCGTGTTTTTACAGTTTTTAAGTAGTCGTCTCTCATTTGTCTTGATGTAGGTAAAAATATATCACACTGATTTATGAGTGCTGATTCTGAAAACGTTTTTACTTTATTGCTGATAACATCAAAGAAACTTTTTTTATTGTTTGCTTCATCTTTTTGTAGTTTGGCAATACGTTTAGGAAAAGAGAGTCTGTATCCTAAAATAAAGTTATAATCTTTTTTTACACTTAAAACTTCTTTTAATATTGCAGTATGATTTCTTACAAATACATATTTATAGTGACCAATATAAATTTTATTTCTATCTAATTCTTTGATAATATTATGTTTATGCTTTAGAGGCATAATAAATCGATTTCCATCTTTGATTTCAAAATTTTCATTTGTTTTTGAAAAGTACATAATATCTACTTCATAATGTTTTCCTAAATATTTTTCGAATAGTGGACCGATAAAACTGTGTTCTTTATTTTCATTTTGATCTGTTAAATATAAAAATTTTTCCATTAATAATTCCTTTTAATAAATTTATCATTAATAAATAGCAAAAGGCTAGCAATAGACTTTATGTGTATAATCAACACACAAATATTATCTTAAAATAGACTAGTGTATATTTTAGTAACATTATCGTCTCAATATCTTTAAAACTTTAAGACAGATATTTTGGATATAATTTTATCATTATATTAAAAGGATACTTTAGTGAAATATTTAATGGCAGTTGATGCAGGTACGGGAAGTGTTCGAGCAGTGATATTTGATACCAAAGGAAATCAAATATCAATGGCACAAAAAGAATGGGTACACTTAGAAGAAGATGGTGTTGAGAACTCCATGAGTTTTGATTGGGATAAAAACTGGAACTTAACTCAAAATTGTATTACAGAAGCAATTTCAAAATCAAAAATAGATGCAAAAGATATTTTAAGTATAAGTTCTACGAGTATGAGAGAGGGCATTGTTTTATATGATAAGAATGGAAAAGAACTTTTTGCAGTTGCAAATGTTGATGCACGAGCAAGTAATGAGGTTAAATATTTAAAAGAAAACTTTCTTGATATAGAGGAAAAGTTTTATAAAAACTCTGGTCAAACATTTGCACTTGGTGCACTTCCGCGAATTTTGTGGTTAAAAAATAATAAACCAGAAGTGTATGAAAAAGTATCATCATTTTCGATGATTAGCGATTGGATACTGTATAAATTAAGTGGTGTTATAGCAAACGATCCTAGTAATGCGGGAACATCAGGAATTTTCTCTTTAGAAAAACGTGATTGGTTACCAAGTATGGCAAAAGAAGTTGGAATAAAAAATGATATATTTCCAAAAACCTATGAAGTGGGAGAAGTAATTGGAAAGGTTACAAATACTACTTGTGGATTGGATAGTTCTACACTTGTAACAATGGGTGGAGGAGATGTTCAGTTAGGTTCAGCAGGACTAGGTGTGGTTGAGTTAGGAGATGTGGCTATTTTAGGTGGTTCTTTTTGGCAACAAGTTGTTAATATGCCTAGTTCTACTATACCCCCACAAGATATGGGAATACGAGTAAATCCACATGTTATTCCACATCAATCTCAAGCCGAAGGTATCACATTTTTTAGTGGTTTAGTTATGAGATGGTTTCGAGATGCTTTGTGTGATATGGAAAAACTTGAAGCAGAAGAGCAGGGTATAGATGTATATCAAGTTTTAGAAGAGAAAGCGAGTAAAGTACCAGTAGGTTCTTATGGAATTATTCCTATTTTTAGTGATAGTATGAAATATGGTAAGTGGTATCACGCAAGTCCTAGTTTTTTAAATTTGAGCATTGATCCGGATGTTTGTAATCGTGCTAGTATGTTTAGATCTTTACAAGAAAATGCGTGTATTGTAAGTGATATCAACTTGAAAAAAATAGAGGCTTTTTCTGGTATAAAAACAAAAACAATTGTTTTTGCAGGGGGTGCTAGTAAAGGGAATTTATGGTGTCAAATACTCTCAGATGTTACAGGTTGTGAGATAAAAATACCAAATGTTACTGAAGCTACAGCACTAGGAGCTGCTATGTCAGCAGGTGTAGGAGCAGGAATTTACAAAGATTTAAAAGTTGCAGCAAAAGAGTTAGTTTCTTGGGATAAAATATATACTCCAAATATGGATAACCATGAAGAATACAAAACTATAAAAGAAAAATGGCAAAAAGCATACGATGTACAACTTAAACTTGTAGATGAGGGTATCACATCATCTCTGTGGAAAGCACCTGGTTTATAAGTTTAAAGAAGATTCGATAAAATACAAAATATAATAAATAAGGATAAAATATGACAATAACAAAAAGAGTAACATTTATAGCAAAAGAGGGTTGTGAAGATAAAATGAAAGAGCTTTTAACATGCATGGTTGAGCCTTCAAAAAAAGAAGCAGGGCTTATCTTTTATGATATATTCCAATGTAAAGACAACAGAAGAAAATTTTATGCAGTAGAATCATGGGAAAATGAAGAAGCATTAGATGGACACAAAGCTACAAAACATTATGCTGTTTATAAATCAAGTTTTGAACCGTATTGTGATGATAAATATACTGAAGAGTTAGATATCTTAGGATAAAAATAAATTTGCTAAAATATAAAGGGGAAAGTCATCTGACTTTCCCCTTTTTTAACAAATCATAACATAGATTAAACTATATCACAACCTTTTTCACCTTCGATTATCTCACCGATTACATAACCATCAGTTTTTTCTAAGATAGCATCTACTTGTGAAGCGTTTGCTACAAAAATCATACCAACACCCATATTAAATGCTCTAAACATCTCAGCTTCTTCTACATGTTGACCCATAAGTTCAAAAATAGGAAGAACTTGTACTTTATCTCTTTGTACTACTGCTCTTAAGTTATCAGGTAAAACTCTAGGTAAATTTTCAACGATACCACCACCAGTTATGTGTGCTAAAGCGTTGATGTTTTCTTTACAAGCTTTGAAATCTTTTACATAGATTCTTGTAGGCTCTAAAAGTGTATCAATTAAAGTTCGACCATTAAAGTCATCTTCAAATTTCATACCTAATTTATCAAGTAATAGTTTTCTTACTAATGAGAAGCCATTAGAATGAACTCCAGAACTTGGAAGGGCTATAAGAACATCACCAACTTCCACACGAGAAACTCTATCCATTTCAGATTTTTCTGCAATTCCTACACAAAAACCAGCTAAATCAAAATCACCTTCTTTGTACATACCAGGCATCTCAGCAGTTTCACCACCAATTAAAGCACACTCAGATCTAATACAACCCTCAGCGATACCTTT
>Ga0193955_1000461_pt1 | contig 22846 bp, 18 predicted proteins | sample BB_6_MG_FD_140343 | JGI IMG/M metagenome (GOLD analysis project Ga0193955, IMG submission 140343) | Microbial mat bacterial communities from the Broadkill River, Lewes, Delaware, United States - BB_6_MG | ecosystem: Environmental > Aquatic > Freshwater > River > Microbial mats | place: USA... | reverse complement strand
TAATGAAAATAGCCCCACTGCCCAACTCGGCGCAGTGGCGCAAGTGGAAACTTAGGCAATTCTTTATTATATAAAGGAATATTTGGCAGTGTTTTTCCTGCTACTTTCTCGGCTAAACGTTTACCTGCTTGTACAGAAAAAGACACGCCACTACCACAATACCCCATAGCGTAAAATACATTCTCTTCAGCACGGCCTTTTTTACCTTGGTAAATATGAGGTAAGTCATCAAGTGCCATACAAATCCAACCAGACCACGCATAAGCTATATTCAAATTACCAAGGGCTGGAAAACTTGTTTTTAAAACGGCCAACAAACGTTGAGCATAATATGGGTCTTCAGCATTTTTTCCTGTAATGGCTCCTCTACCACCAAAGAGAATTCGATTATCAGGCAATTTTCGGTAGTAATATTTGAGAGCACGCGTATCCATTACCACATTGGAGGTTAAAAAGTTACATGCCGCTAATTGCTCGGCTGATAAGGGGTCAGTCACTATAATTTGTGAAAGCACAGGTAAAGTTCTATTAGTTATTAAGGGGTGAAAGCCTTTAGGTGTATAGCCATTGGTTGCAATGACTACTTTTTTTGCATTCACTGTACCTTTTGGCGTAGCAAGCAAAATATTTTTACCTGTATGAGTCGACACAAAACTCACTGGGGTTGATGTATACACTTTTGCACCCGCCTGACAGGCTAGTTTTTGATAACCCCAAGCCAATTTTAGTGGATTAAGGCCAAAACCATCTTGATAACGAATAGCGCCATAAGCATTTTCATCAGCCATGTAATATTGATGCAATACTTCCTTTGAAAGCACTTGTACGTCATAACCAAACAGATCTTGCTGCAACTTAGCTTGCGCACGCAAAGATTTAAACATGCTTGGTTTATGTGCCACTTTAATATAACCCGCTGCTTGTTGATCGCAGTCTATGCCTTCATTGATCAGCCCCTTAAGAGTATCAACCCCAGCGCACATCTCGTGATAAATGCCGCGCATCACCTCCTCGCCCCATTTTTTTTGCATTATGGTATAAGGCATTCTTCCTGACGATTTTAATACAAAGCCCGCATTTCTGCCACTACAGCCCCAAGCCGTTTGATTGGCCTCAAAAACATGCGCATGAATTCCTTGCTCACGAGCCAAATGTAACGCACATGAAAGCCCAGTATATCCTGCACCGATAATGGCAACATCTACAGTAATATCTTGCGCAAGTTGCCCATCGTCTGCTGGTTTTTTATCACCTTTTGCACCCGAAATATCAGCCCAATAACTGTCTGTGTGCCCAACAGCACAACCTGGTGAATCATCTATCAGTGGATCGTACATATTCTTCTTCCATTATTACGTCAATTTGTTTACGGGTTTCGTAGACTTTTATTAGCTATCGCTTTATTCTAACTAAAGAAATTTATCTTACTGTACCTAGGAAATTAAAGCATGAATAAGCTTTATCTTGTAGTGGTTTCATTTTTTGTTTTTTTACTTGTTGCTTGTAATGGTCATAATGAAGGCGAATCTGAAAATTTACCTCAAACTGTTACAAAGATCGAACTATCAATTTTAGATAGTAATGGTGTGGCGCAACACAGCTTTAACACAAACGATATAATAACCTTACAAGCTAAAGTAACGGATGAAAACAATGCGGTAGTGCCTAACCGAGCCGTTAGCTTCTCTGCTTCTGTCGGTTCATTAGCAATCACCTCAAAGTTAACCAATAGTGAAGGGCTAGCCGTTGTTTATCTAACAAACGATGATCTTATTCTCGGTGCAGGTAGTGTTGATGCAACAATAGATGAATTAACTACGCTAACCAAAGATTATGAGTTTGTTGAATCAACAGTTGTTGATATTTCTCCTAACCTAACAACAACAGTGACTCTAAACAATGAATCAGTAAACGTTTTTAAGGCAGATGAAGAAGTACAAATATCTGCAACGTTAACTGATGGTAACGGTCAAGGTATTGCTAATAAAATTATTATGTTTACAGCTGACATTGGTACTTTAAACATGGCTACGGCTTTAACTAATAGCCAAGGTGTTGCAAGTGTTACCCTAAGTGCCAGCGATACAGGTAGTGAAAGTGTTATTGGCGCTGGTGTTATAACCAGCAGCTATGCTATTGAAGAAAACATAAATATAAGCAGCACATTTAATTATCAAATTTTACCTGCCGATTCCATTATCGACAGTGATATTCGCATAGGATATTTTGATGAAAATAGCGATTTTATTGAAGGTAAAATAGCATTATCAATAGAAGACAACATGATAAGTGCTGGTGGAACATTAGGACTGAGTGTGAATTTAATTGATAAAAATGGTGATTTGCTGGTAACTCCCATCCCTGTCACTTTTATCTCTAACTGTGTACAAAATGGTAACGCCCGTATTGACGAATCAGTGCTTAGTATCAATGGTACTGCTCACTCTACTTTTGAAGATGTTGACTGTGCGGGTAGAGATGGCGCTGATGACATAATATTTGCAAGTGTTACAGTGAATGAAATAACACACACCGCTAGCGAAACCGTTACAATTAATGGTGAGCAATTAGGCTCAATTGAGTTCATCGCAGCAGAACCAAGCGAAATAGTGCTTAAAGGTACAGGTGGACAAAATCAACAAGAAACGTCAACACTAACCTTTAAAGTAAAAAGCCAATTAGGCAACGTTTTAGCACAACAGGAAGTAAATTTTGCCTTAAGTACGGCTGTTGGCGGTATCAATTTAAGCAGAATATCTGGCTTTACTAACAGCCAAGGTCTTATAAGCACACAGATCTCAGCAGGCACTGTACCTACTGCAGTTCGAGTTACCGCGTCTGCAAGCATGGATGTTAATGGTGAAAACATTACCGTGCAAAGCCAATCAGATCTATTATCAATAAACACAGGACTACCAGAGCAACGTTCTATGACCATTGCTGCTGACATATTAAACCCTGAAGCACACAATATTAGTGGTGAAAAATCTATGATAAGCGTGTGGCTATCTGACAACTTTAACAACCCTGCTCCTGATGGCACAACTGTTAATTTTACAACTGAAGGGGGTAATATTGAACCAAGCTGCGTTACTACTAATGGTAGTTGTTCTGTTACTTGGACCAGTAGCGAGCCCAGAGTTACTGATCACCGTGTAACTATTTTAGCCACCGCCTTAGGTCATGAAACCTTCTTTGATACTAACGGTAATAACATTTTTGATGATGCCGATGGTAATCCTATTCTGGATGTCGGTACAAGCAATGATTCAAATATTGATTCAGGCCTTGATAATTACGCGCCTAAACCCAGTGGTTTTGTTGATATGTCAGAAGCGTGGCGAGACGATAATGAAAATAGCCGTTTTGATACTGGTGAGACCTTTTTAGATTTTAATAACGATGGAAGTTTTAGCACTGCCGACGGCAAGTTTAACGGACCACAGTGCCAAGGTGCAAACTGCGCAACTGAAAATATGCGCAGTATACATGTAAGAAAAGCACTCAAGTTAGTAATGGCTAGCTCAGCTGCTGAATATAAACTGACCAATGGTACAGGTGGAACTACCTACGTTAATTCATTAACTGGATATAATACTTCACTACCTGACATACCTAATGGTGGTAGCCAAGTCTTTATTTTTTCCTTTGCCGATACAGGCTCCCCTAATCAAACCATGCCCAAAGGAACAACGGTTAATATTTCGCTAAGTTCAGGCACAATACAAGGGGAGACTGATTACACTGTTGCTAATACTAATCAATCTGGTTTTAGAACAATGAACTTTTCTGTTACGCAAGAGACAGGCAGCGCACCTCAAACCGCTATATTAACAATAACAATTACCTCTCCTAATGGTTTTGTCACGAGTTTAACTCGTGATTTAACACTATTGTAATAGCCCGTGTTAAACGCAGCTATTATGCCTAAGATTAGCTACAAAAAGCTCTCGCCAGAGTACTTTAAGCAGGTTATTGACTTAGCAAATAAAGTACATGGCGCGGGTTATCTCAACGAGGAAAGCATGGCTAATTGGGCCGCCCGTAGCATTAGTATTGATAAAAATACTGATATAAGTACAAACTATAGTTATGTTGCACTGCTTAACGATTGTGTAAGCCTAGAAGGTGAATTAACAGAAGAAAAATATCAACTTATTGGTTTTCGTATTACGTTTACACCCGAACATTGGCACGTAGATAAATGGTGCACCCCTCAATTATGGCATGTGCCACAAAACAAATGCTGTTACTTCAAATGTAATACTGTAGATGATAAGTACCAAGGTTTAGGGATTGGAAAAAAACTACTGCAACTCTCTATTGAAGCGGCTAAACAACAAGGAACGCAAGCAGGCGTTGCACACTTATGGAAACAAAGCCCAAACAATAGTGCCGTTGCCTACTTTACTCACTGCGGTGGGGAGTTAATAAAATCTCATCCTGATAAATGGAATGAAGATAGCAAACAAGGGTATAACTGTATTATATGTGGATATGATTGCCACTGTGAAGCCGCAGAAATGATTATTCGTTTTTAACTAGCTTACATACAGTCAGTCTCTAACTTTAAACTTTCTGTTTAAATTAAAGTGACCAATTAATCACTTTTTTACCTTTTTGCTCTAGCCAAGTATTAGCTTTTGAAAAATGTTGACAGCCAAAAAAACCGCGATAAGCCGATAATGGAGAAGGATGAGGACCATTTAATATCAAATGTTTTTCGTTATCAATATTACGGCCTTTCTTTTGTGCGTGAGCACCCCATAAAATAAAAACACAACCGTTATTATATTGGTTAACTTGGTCAATAATTTTATCAGTAAAGGTTTCCCAACCTAACTTAGCATGAGAATGAGCCTGCCCTTGCTGCACAGTTAACACTGTATTTAACAACAATACTCCTTGCTCTGCCCATGCAGTTAAATTACCGTGGTTAGGCACAACAAAACCATGAATATCGACGGCCAACTCTTTGTATATATTTACCAATGAAGGAGGAATTTTTAACCCTGCCTGTACAGAAAAAGCAAGTCCGTGAGCCTGAATTTTGTCAAGATCCATACCATGATAAGGATCTTGACCTAATATCACCACATTAACGGCTTCTAAGTCAGTAAATTCAAACGCGCTAAAAACATGCTTTTCTTCTGGGAAAACCGAAACACCTTGAGCTCTTTGCTTAACAATTTCAGCTTGTAACTGGCAAAAATAATCTTGCTGTTGCTCTTGCTTAATTATTTGTTGCCAGTGTGGTTTAATCATTGTGAAAAATTTATTTTAATAAATAACAACGCAAATCAGCAAATTCACTTGTCATATCATGAGACAAAATAGGTTCACCAGCACAATCGGCTAACTCTTTCGGTAAGCCTAATGGTTGACCCAAAATACTTTCAACAACATCTTTAAATTTAGCTGGGTGGGCTGTTCCTAAGAAAACCCCAAACTCTGCCTCAGTGGCACTATACTGTAACGCTTTATAAGCAACTGCAGCATGCGGTTCACTAATATAACCTAATTTACTTAAACCAATAAGGGTTGATTGTGTTTGCTCTTCATCAATAGAAACTGAACTAACACAGCCACTTTCAACAATTCCTGATTTCAGCATATGTTCTACACGTGGCCAGTTATTAGGATTGCTAACATCCATCGCATTTGAAATAGTGGCAACGGTTGTATGTGGAGTCCACTCACCTGTTTCCAAATAACGCGGCACAGTATCGTTCAAATTAGTAGCAGCAATAAAACGCTTAATAGGTGCGCCCATCGCTTTAGCAAATAAGCCCGCGGTTAAATTACCAAAATTACCACTTGGAATAGAGAAAACAATATTACTTAAATCAGTTTTTGCACGAGAAAGCTGAGCCATGGCTTCAAAGTAATAGCAAATTTGCGCTAATAAACGGCTAATGTTAATTGAGTTGGCAGAATTTAACCCAATAGTTGTTGCTAATTCATTGTCATCAAATGATTTTTTAACCAACGCTTGGCAATCATCAAAGTCACCGTCAACCATTAAGGTTTCAATATTACCCCCTAAGGTTGTAAACATTTTCTCTTGTAATAATGAAATTTTACCCTTGGGATACATAATCACTACACGGATATTATCAATACCATGAAAGGCATGAGCTACTGCAGCGCCTGTATCACCAGAGGTTGCCGTTAAAATAGTTAACGGTTTTGTTTGACCTGTTGCTTTTGCGTCTTTGGCAACAAATGCTTGTAAACATTTCGCCATAAAACGTGCACCAAAATCTTTAAATGCTAACGTGGGGCCATGAAATAACTCTAAAATAGCGCGTTCATTACTGATAGGCTGTAATACCGCAGGAAAATTAAAAGCATCGGTAACAATTTCAGTTAATTCTTTTTCATTAATATCTTCTTCAACAAATGGAAGTAATATTTTTACGCTGCGCTCAACTAACGGAAGTGCTAATAGCTCGTCAATATTGTCAAACTTAGGCATTGTTTCAGGAAAAAATAGCCCCTGATTTTTACCTAAACCTTGCTTAACGGCTTGAGCAAAACTTACCCGTTCGTCATTTTCTTTTAAGTTATAAAATTTCACTGTTTATTCCTACTAATCTTAAATATATTGTTCTACTTACATATGCCAATCGAGTTAGATTTCTATCGCACCCTCGGCATCTACTTGGCAAACATGAACAAAGCCAAGGTCAGTTTGTAAATAGTTGTCTTTTAACCATAATGCGTAATTTTGGGCTTGCTCAGCATTATCACAAATACAAAACAATGTTGGTCCTGAACCAGAAATACCAACAGCATGAGCACCCTCAGCCATTAAATAATTATGCGCTTGCTGATATTTAGGCAATAAGTTAACTCTATAAGGCTCGGCAACTACATCGGTTAATACTGAAAAGGCTTGTACTTTATCTTGCCTATGACACGCATCAACAAAGGTTGCTAAATTTTGACCATAGCTTATCACATCTGCACGGCTATAACTTGTTGGTAATACTTCACGGGCAGCCTTTGTTGATACTTCGATTCCTGGATAAGCCATCACATAATAACAGTCATTGAAACCTGGTAATAAGCGACTAATCACTTCTGGATCAGGCACCATCAATTGTAATCCGCCTAAATAGCACGGTGCAACGTTATCATAATGCAGGCTACCACTTATTTGTGCTTCCATTTGGCCAGTCATTTTTAACAAGGTTTTTTCATCAAAACTAAAATCATGATTCTTCGCATAAAATGCATTTAACCCTGCAAGCGCCGCAACCACGGAACAAGCACTAGAACCAAGGCCACTGCCAACGGGCATTTTTTTATCAAGTGTCATTTGCACAGGCACAATGGCTTGACCTTGTTTCAGTAAGGCTTGATTAAACAACTGCAAGCATGACCAAACAATATTATCTTCTTTTGCTGTTGGTAGCTTATCTGCAAAAGCTCCCACAACCTGCAAACTACTATCAGCTTGAGCTTCTGTATTAGCTGTTATTGCCTGCTCAACGCTCACAACATCACCTAACAAGGTGCCATCAATCGGTTTTACCGCTAAACCTAATACATCAAAACCAACACTCACATTACCAATTGACGCGGGGGCAAAAACAGACACCTTACTTGAATTAGACATTAGTGCTGCTGCTCCCATGACAATGTTCTTAAAATATCACCAAACACACCAGCAGCGGTTACTTCAGCACCTGCACCATAACCGCGTAACACAAAGGGTAATGGTTGATAATAACGACTGTGGATTGCAAGTGCATTCTCACCATCTTTTACACTATAGAGTGGGTGGCTAGCATCAACCGTGTCAATAGACACTTGACACTTACCATCAACAATATTGCCAATATAACGTAGCACTTTTCCTTCAGCTTTTGCTGCTTCACAACGGGCGTTTACACTACCGTCAAGCTTTGATAAATTTTTCATAAAGGTATCAACATCGCCACTATCATCGAAATCACTTGGTAAAACTGATTCAATTTTAATATCAGAAAGTTCTAATTGCATGCCCGATTCTCGCGCCATAATTAGCAGTTTTCTCGCCACATCCATTCCACTTAAATCATCACGTGGATCAGGTTCAGTAAAACCATTTTCTTTCGCAATAGCAGTGGCCGCAGATAATGACATGCCCTCATCAAGCTTACCAAAAATATAAGATAAAGAGCCTGACAATATACCTTCAAAACGTTCTAGTTGGTCACCCGCTTTTATCAAGCTTTGCAAAGTATCAATTACTGGTAAACCTGCACCAACGGTTGTTTCATATAAAAATCGACGATTTGTTGATTGTGCTGTACTACGTAATGCTTGATAATATTCCCATGAATCTGTGTTGGCCTTTTTATTTGGTGTTACAACATGGAAACCTTCAGCAAGGTAATCAACATAGCTCATCGCAAGTGCTTCATTTGACGTTGAATCAACAAGCACTGGATTAATTAAGTGATTGTCATTAACAAAGGCTTTAATATTTTGCGTATTAACTTCTACTGATTTTTTGCTTTCTATCCCTTGTGCTAATACATCTTGCCAGTTATCTAAATCAATACCTTCTTTATCAAACACCATACCTTTTGAATTAGCGATACCATAAACTTTCAAAGCAATATTTTGCTTTTTCAAACTGGCTTGTTGACGAGAAATTTGTGCAATTAACTCACTACCCACCACACCACAACCAACCAAAAATACGTCAATGGCTGGTTTATGAGAAAAGAAATTTTGGTGACTAACTTTCATGGCAGCAGTACATTTTCTTTGTTCAATAACCACGGAAATACTGCGTTCAGACGAATCTTGCGCGATAGCAACCACATTCACTCGCGCTTGAGCTAATGAACTAAAGAATTTTGCTGCTACGCCACGTTGATGGTTCATACCATCACCCACCAATGACACAATAGATAATTCACTTTTAAGCCCAATTGGTTCAAGTAAGCCATTAAGAAGTTCTAATTCAAATTCTTCCTTCAAGCTTCGCTCAGCTTGTTGCATATCAGCTGAATGAATACAAAAACTAATACAGTATTCACTTGAAGATTGGCTAATTAATACTAAGGAAATATTTTCTCGGCTCATGGTAGCAAAAACACGACTTGCCATACCTACCATGCCTTTCATACCAGGGCCAGACACATTCACCATAGTTAAATTATCAAGATTCGAGATAGCTTTAACACGTTTTTGTTGATCATTTTCATTAGAAATTAAAGTACCTGGCGCGTTAGGATTACTGGTGTTTTTAATGAGGCAAGGAATGTGGTACTGCGCAATAGGACCGATTGTTTTAGGGTGTAATACACTGGCACCAAAATACGATAACTCCATTGCTTCTTGGTAAGACAAATAATCAAGTAATTTTGCTTCTTTGATCATGCGAGGATCAGCATTATAAACACCATCCACATCTGTCCATATTTCACAACACTCAGCTTGCATACAAACAGCAAGTACCGCTGCTGAGTAGTCAGAACCATTGCGACCTAAAGTGGTAATTCTACCTTCTTCATTATTTTTACCGATACTCATGCCAATAAAGCCAGGCATTAATGCGACTTGATTAAGCTTTTCATATTCAACTGAAAATTTTTCTTTAGAAAGTACTAAGTCAGCAACAGCATTTAATGATGAGTCACTAGTGAATAAGAATTTTTCTGGTGCGAGTAGTGAAACTTGTAAACCCAATGCCTGCAAAACAGAGTCAAGAATTGCGACACTTAAGCGCTCACCGGTACTGATAATACGAGCACGAATATGATCAGGGCAATACGTTAACATTGTTGCGCCTTGCATATAACGTTGAAGTTGATGCTCATAGTTAATAAGCGCTTGCTCACAATGATGCGTATTAAATTCAGGTAAGCTGGTTGCTAAATCTTCAATAATAGTGGTAATTGCGCGTTTAAAATGTCCCAAATCGGTAATAAGTTTTGCTTCATCACTAATGTTTTCAGCCATGGCAACCAGATGATTAGTTACACCCTGTGGTGCAGACACAACAACAGCAACTTTTGTAGCTTGGCTTTTATCTTTAATAATGTCAGCAACTTGACGAAAACGCTCAGCCGACGCTAATGATGAGCCACCAAATTTAAGTACACGCATTTTTTTTCCCTTTATTGAAAGCAAAAAGCTCGTAACCTTTTCAGGTTACGAGCTTCGATAAAATTATTTTTTTTACACGTTAGCCAGCAACCATCATCCCATTCGGGTGGTGGTGGTAATGATAATGGTAATTTGGCTTGATGTAATTTTCATGCCGATTAAAATGCCTGATTTACGCGGTAGTGTCAACATTTATTGCCCAACATAGATCATAATAAAAAGTTATAGGCTATGCATGTATACCCTGATTATGTATAGAACACGCTGAAAATATTATAAAGCACTTACTTTGATAATTAATTAACTCACATAATATCAAGCAGAAAAGAATGTTAAGCGATGTATATTATTAGGTAGTAACTTAATTTGGCATTTTCAATATCAGAGCTTAATCTGGCAAACAACAATAAACTCATACCTGTACGTGAAGTTTAGCCCCTGAACGTCACTTTTTGCCACATTGCTGACCTCAATTAGTCCTCAAAACTAGGTAGGTTTATGTTCACTTAGAGCCTAAAACGGACAAAATAAACTGTTATACATCATTGTGAATCTTCATAAAATTCTTTATTGAGTATTTCCTGGATTAACTTACCGCTAACCGTACCTTTTATTAAGATCCCATTTTTGTTTTTTAGGGTGATAGGGACATCATCATTATTAGCAAGGTATGCGCCAGCAGCTGCGCCAACTGGACCTGCAACTGCGAACCCTATTGCTCCAGAAACCCCCATATTCCGTATTTTTCTATTTGCTTGGTCGTTAGGTAACTTATATTTTAGCTCCCAATCACTTGTCTTTGTAGGTAACTTAAGTAACAGCTCTTTATCAGGCCATTGGAATAATCCAAAAAAATAGGACGTAAAGTTACCTGTGTAGTAAACAACATCAGATGATATCTCCCCCTTTTCAAGATCATAGTTAAACAAAGGCTTTGAACTAACAGAGCAAAATCTTGTTTTTTCACCTGATACTAGGACTTCCAATACCTTGATTTTGTACATATATCCCCCTAATGATTAAATGACGACGCCACGTTAAGGGCAAAAGACATCTTAGTTGTAATAAGCAATGATAAAGCAAAATCCAGTTATTATTATTATTGATGTCACATTTTATTGTTCTATGTAATCAATAAGATAAATAAGAATACTCTCAATATCATTAAAAGATTTATCTATAAACTCACTTGTTACCATGACTAACTTTTCTTCAATAAAAAAGATGTCACTGTTGTTCTCAATAATGTTGATGAGTTTACTGCTCCCTTTTATCTTATCAGTATCACCGTCTGCGTGAATGATACAATGCCTTAGCTTATTTAGTTCAGTAAGATTAGTCCATATGCCATTGATTTTTACAAAGTCGATACAAGCATACTTATCAAGATACACCTTATAACGATTTATACCGTCGGCCCTTAATTCATTTACCGAAAGAGATATGTTTTTCTCTTTCTGAATATCGAAACAAAGCTTGTTCAAGCTTGATTCTAAATATGAATAGGCAGCGAGAACTGCTGAATATCTATGCATCCTCAAATAAACGAAGTCAAGAACTCTAAGTTCATCCGAGGAACTATAATCTACTTGGCTATCATCTTGATGGTCTTTCGTTCTATCACACTCAATTTGCCACTGTGCGAATAGAGATTCAGATTCGGACTTGAAAACACATTCAATTTTTCGAAAGTGAGACTTCAAAAGTGTTACCTTGCTAGTAACTGATGATTTTACGACCCTACCTAGTTCTGGGTTTGTTGGACGAGGCTTAAACATTACTACTCCTTAGTTAATCTTACTTATTTTAAGTCTTATTATATTTTTAACAAATATAATAAGACTTTGCCGCATAAAGATTTTCTAAAATTAAGCATATATTCTTTATATTATGAAAACAAAATCATCTTTATTAGACAGCACTGTTGATTACATGCTAACAAAACTCATTGAGGGTAGTTGATAATTACTTGACGAGGATTAAAATAAACTATAGATAATTCAACATCATTTGTATTTCAACTTTAAAAAACCTTGATGCTTCGATACAAACTTAGAGCAAGGGTTAAAATTTGTATTGTCGTTTTTAATTCACAGAATAACTCAAACAATTAGGGTATTACCCTTCATCAAAGCTCTTAAAACCTTTTACGTGTCTAATGTGATCGCCACTCACCGCATTATAGCAAATGCCGTACATCGCAAACCTAGCGGTGTTCCCATCTTTATAATAAATACCTTTGCCGAATTCATTATATTGTGCAAGAGAGATTAAAAGGCCAGAATTGTCATATAACGCTATGTGATAATTTTTTTTATCTAAAAAGAATTTAAACCCGTCTCTTTTTTCAGTCGTGTAAGACTTGCCATCAAGTGAGTAGTTTTTAACCGCTGCATTTACTATTTGGTGAGATATCCCTTTGGCATCAAATGCTTTTTGACAATCTGCATGACTTACGGTGCTTTCAAAAGGGCTATTTGGCTTTCTTGGGTAATGGCCATCTAAGTAAGCAGGCTCCATACCCAGAAAAACGTTATACACTGAAAATGCGAAAATGGTAAGACACAGTGCCCACAATTTTTTATTAGGAGTTTTTTTATAACCAGAGGGAGACAATATGCTGCTATCTGTTTTTTCAGCGTTGTCAATTGAGCAACCGAGTTCAATACCTTCACGTTTAGCCCCACAAGAGGTACAGAATTTATAATCATCACCATTAATTGATTTGCATTGTTGACAAATCTTCATCCCTTTAATTCCTTTTAGTTGTTTATTTACTCTCAGAAAAATAATATTGACCGTTTCTTTTTGTTAAAAATAATTTCTTTCCTGACTTAAAATCATATTGATACCCTACTATGGACTCTAAATAACTGACTTTTGAATGATCATAAATACCAATGCCTTCATAGGTAAGAAGAGACAATAATATGGCAACGGATAAATACTTAATTAGGTTTCTTTTTGGCTTGCTATTTTTGATAGGAACAGAGGGGTGTTTGTGACCACATTGTCCACAAAATTTTTGTGCTATTTCGTATTCACTAGAGCACTCTTTGCAATACGTTTTATTTCCTTGCCTGTTGATTAATTGCTTACCTTTACTATCTTTTAAGGGTGAAATAGCTCTATTTGTCTTTACCCCTTCATTGGTTGAATAAGCTTGAAAGTGTATAACAGGCTCCGCTAATTGATCTGATTTTTTATTGTTCTGCTTTAGTACTTTACCAATAATTAGACAGATAACACCTATCCATAAAAAGTTTGAGTTATACGTAATTTTATTGATATCACTTAGAAAAAGTGTAGATATACTGCACGAAACATCATTAGAATATAAGCAAGTTGTAAAATTAAAAATTTTATCTTTTGCAAAACTATATGTGTTCGCCCACCAAAGCACACATACAATACAAATTAAAATTCCGAAGTGTACTAACTTTTCTGATAGGGTATCAATGTCTATATCAGAAAGTTTTTTAGTCGTAGGAGATGAGCTTTGATTACACTTATCACATAACCTTGGGTTACTCGTTTCTTGTCCACATTTATTGCAATACATGCTATTCCCTTGTCTGGTAACTAACTGCGCCAGCGTAATTGCTTACTGCATCATAAGTTCTAACTAGTTGTTCATCAATCATTATTTTGCTTGGTTCAATACCATCAATAAAATAGTATTATCTCACAATCTAAAATACTCATTTCTTTGGACAGATGATACTTTATAGAATAACAGATTCAAAAAAGGCGCGCACTATGTGACTTTTGCGTAAGACAATGGTTTCTTTCTATTAATAAAGACGACTGAAATTCCACAGCCTGAGCTTAAAACAGTCCCACAAGTGAGCAGAAAATCTTGGCTAATATTACCCTAAATATGCTCCTGAATTTGCAAAGGCTTAATGTCCGCAATTGGCCATCATTTGATCTGATGAACAACTGGTAGCTAACGTCAACAAAGCGCACTAAGTGATCATTAATAATTAGAGTTTGCCCAGTGCAGCCCAATCCCCCTTTACCGACTCAACTTATGTCGGTTTTGATTATATATCACCTTTTATTGCACTTACTAACGAACGCGCAAAATTTAGTATCAGTGGCTTTCGTATCGAAGCAAGTAAAGAGCCTATTGGCTTCAAAGCTCACTACCTAATAGATAACAATACCGATATGATGGTGTTGGAACCTACAGAAATTTATAACGAAACTGATCACGTTTTTTCTGGCGCTCGTCATCGCAATTCTCCGTGAGTGTATTAATTTGATCTAAGGTAGTTATACAGATTTGTTACAGGGTCATTTTTTAAAAAGCTTTGTTATTTCATTACCCGTCATCTTTTTGATCACCTTACCGTCTTCAATTCTAATAATTGTTGGAATGCTTCTAATATTGAAATAAGTAAATAGCACACCATTAGTATCAATGTCGAACGGGAGTTTTATATTGTATAGTTGAGTGAAATCTGTGAGTGCTTTTTTATCAGTCCATAAATGATTAACAAATCCATGCCACTCCTTAACTTCTGATTTATCATAGAGTTTAGTAATATTTGACTGGACTTCCTTACATTCATTCGCCATTTCAGGTCGTGAGTCCTCTAAATACCAATCACACCACGTAGCGGTAAAGAACAACGTATGGTTTCCTTCTTTCCAAGGCTTAATAATGTTTTTCTTTTCTTCTGCTGTAATTACCTTGCTGTATTCACCTGCAAGCTTACTTCCATTTGCCAGCTTATCGATAAAGGTATCAAGTACATTATTTGACTCATGTGTTGTGTATACAATTTTATTATTGGTATTTATGAGTACGCTAAATGGTGTACCTACTAAACCAAGAGCCTCACTTAACTTGCCTTCTTTGTCTAAAAGAACTGGCATTGTTAATCCGTTTTTAGTAATAACATCATCAATATATTTCATATTCTCATTTATATTGATATTAACGGCCAAAATATTAATTTTGTCACCGTATTTTTCTTGAATACGTTGAAAATGAGGCATTTGCTCCATGCATGGCTTACACCAGGTGGCCCAAAGCTTTATGTAAGTAGGTTTAGATTCGTTAAACATTAATAAATTAACTGCTTTGTTAGACCTAAAATCTGTTAATTCAATTTGCTTAAATTCGCTTGCTATCACTGGAAACAAAAAGGCCATTTGTATAGCCATAAAATAAAAAAGCACCTTCATATTCGTTCTCACTTTTGGTGTTTGTTGTACATAATAAAATATCCTAATAAACTAAATTAACTTTATTCTTTATACGCTAAAGTAATTGATATCTACTATTTTAATTCAGGCTGAAAAAGGAAGCCGACCGATATACGATTCCAACTATTAATTTGTAAAATTATACTTGTCAGCTCCATAAACACTTTTTCTCCAAAAGCATTTTTTGCTGCCAAAAAGTCAGCATTGTCAATTCGCAAACTAGCCAATAATGTTAATGCTTCAGCCCAAGCTAATGCTGCTCTCTCATCTGAAGAGAAACAAGATAACTCTCGCCAAGCAGGTAAAACATCTAATCTTTCTTGCGTTTCCCCGTCCTTACGAGCTTCTTCTGAATGCATGTGTTGACAATAACCGCATCCATTTAACTGAGATACGCGTAGTTTAACTAAGTCTTGTAATTTCTTGGGTAAGGCTGTGCTTTCTGGCACTTCACCTAACGCAGTTAGATGAGCAACAAGGTGAGGATAATTCTTATATAACGAATTGGGGGTAATGTTAGATTGCATAGTGTTCTCCTAAAGTTAAGATAAGCACTTTAGTAGAATCTAAAATATGTTATTGGAAATTTGCGACAACTTACGTTTTCTATACTGTAATGGTGTTTCTAAAGTATGCTCGCGAAATGCATTGGTGAAATGTGCTTGGTCAAAATACCCACAATCTAGACCAATAGCTGCTATGGCATTTGAAGTAGAGATTAATTTCTGTCTAGCACTATGTATTTGTGCATAGCAATATAACTGGCTTGGCGTTATTCCTAGGTGCTTTCGAGCATATCTTTGCAACGTGCGATTGCCTACCCCACTGTGTTCTGCAATTTTAAGAGGCGACAAAACATTTTCAAAAGCTTGAATAAAAAGTGTATTCAATTTATTAATACGGGGAGAAGCTCGACAGACTAAATTTATTAACCAATCCTGCAATAAGTGCTGTTGCTCAATCATATTTAATGTAGGTAATGTGTTTAATAACAAATTAATGTGAATTTTGTGTGTAAAATCTAGATCAGTAAAATCAACATCAATATCCCTAATTTCGCTTACATCTAATCCCAAAAGCTCAAAGGCTGCTCCGGGCTTAAATCTTATACTGACATATGTATTCAACATATCCCAACGCTTCATCATTACCTGAGTGTTATTAAGAAAACTAACGCTGGCATTATTCTCACTAACAGTAAAAGTAAGGCTAGTACCTGCGTCGGGGTAAAGTTTTTCTTCAATAAAGCGTTCAGAGCTTTTTCTTCCATCCATCAACCAAAAGCACTGCACCCACCTGGCAATAAAAGCAGGTGGCTCTATTATTGTTAAGCCCATTGTGCGGAAATTGGTAGGGAGAATATAATCTACATTATTATTTTTCATTTAGTTGGCCTGTTAACAAAAATAACATACTCGCATTTCATCCCCCAGCATTATATAGATTGCGTTTTTGAATATCTAATATCAACTTTGCTAATAAAATTACTTTTAATTAACTAATAATAACTGGCTGCTACGGTGGTCCAATAGTCTGTCATATTGATATTAAATCAGGCAGGAAGTGTCTGACTCCTGCAAGATTATGCCTGCCACTAGTTAGTTCAAATATAGCTAGGTTTCTTTAGTATCCTTTGAACAAGTAGCGTTATAGTACCTGCAATTAACCCCCACAATACTGAACTAATATCCCATAACGTCAAGTTTGAAGCGGTTACAAGAAAAGTAATTATTGCCGCTTCTGACATCTTATCCTCAGATAGTGCCTGTTTAATGCTACTATTAATCGTCGTAAATAAAGCTATACCAGCTAATGAATAGATGAGTGCATTCGGTAATAATGCAAAGGCTTCCATCAAGTATCCAGCAGAAATTGCCATCAATATATAAAACCCACCCCCAGAGATTGCTGCCCAGTAACGCTTTTCAGGGTTTTTATCAACATCTTCAGTCATACAAATTGCTGCAGTTATTGCCGCTAGATTTATTGCATAACCACCAAAAGGGGCAGCAAACATATTAACAAAGCCTGTAACACTCAATACTGACGATACGGGCGCTTTATAATTATGTGCTTTTAATACGGCAATACCAGGCAAATTTTGTGCTGCCATAGTAACAAGAAATAAAGGCACGCCAACACCGAGTATTGCAGAGATATTAAACTCTGGTGAAATATACCTAAATTCACTTAGCTGCCAAGATAAACCTCTAAAGGTAATTAAATTGAGGTGCCACGCAAGTGAAATACTAATTACCAGCACTAACAACATGGTAAATTTAGGAAATAATCGCCTACCTACTAAATAAGTAAAAAACATGGCTATTACCAGTAATGGCTCATCATTCATTTGGTTAAAAACATCAACGCCAAAATTAACCAAAATTCCCCCCAACATTGCTGAAGCAAGCTGAAATGGTAGCTTATTCATTAATTTTTCGAACCAACCAGTAATACCGCACAAGAAAATTAACAATGCTGAGAACATGAACCCTGCTATTGCTTCATTAACATTAAAATGTTGAGTGTTTGCAATAAGTAATGCCGCTCCAGGCGTTGACCAAGCAACCAATATTGGCACACGATAATAAAAGGATAAAGCAATAGAAGTAAACCCCATTGATAACCCTAAAGTTAATATCCAACTGGATGCAAGACTTGCATCACCTCCTAAATTGACAACTGTTTGATAGATTAAAGCAACGGAGCTAGCAAACCCAATAATAACTGCAAGCAACCCTGCAACCGACGCACTTATTATCTGATTGACTAACATACCTTTTATCCTCATAATACCCCCAACGTGCGTTATAGCGCACAGCGTACCATCATACGTTATAACGCACAAGAGAAGTCATGAATATAAATGTCAACAATGCAATAGGTTCTCAACTCAAATTGGCGAGAACCAATAAGGGTTGGAGCCTTGATGTTGCAAGTAAGAAAACGGATGTTTCAAAGGCAATGCTAGGACAAATTGAAAGAGGCGAGTCAAGCCCAACAGTGGCGCGTTTATGGAATATAGCCACAGGTTTTGATTTACCATTGAGCTATTTTTTCCTAGCTATTGAGGGGGATGACTTACCTCAAAATATATTTAATAATGAGGTTGGCATATCCATTTCTACTTTATTTCCATTTGATTTAGAAACAAAAAGTGAAGTTTTTTCCTTAACTTTAGCACCACTACATCAGCAAATTTCAGCACCGCATAATAATGGAGTAATTGAGCAAATCTTAGTAATTGAGGGAGAGATTGAATATCTTTTGAATGGTCATTGGCACCATTTAAGTAAAGGTGACGTTGTAAAATTTAATGCAAACCAAAAGCATGGCTATCGTAATCTGTCAGAAAGCAAGGCTATATTTCATAATATTATTTATTATACAAGAGAGGATAAACCTTCAGTTTAAATTAAAATCATACCAATACCATTACGAGAGTGACTGCTACAGTAGCTTCTGCAAACTCACAGTGGACGGCGGTCATTATTTGCTAGATAACAACTCAGAGTCTAAAGCGGTTTAAAATGATGCATAAGAATCACTTCAACTGATAGTAGCAATGATACGAAAGCAAATATTTTTGCTGTTATGATAGAAATACATTATTAAGTGTCCAGTCTTCTTTCCTAATTACCGTTTAATTTACAATCTTGTGTTTAGTTAACATTAATATCGCTAATTTTTATGAAGAGTTAACTTAGACTACTATATTATTGTCACGTATTTATTTTATCAATTTTTTCAATAACTTCAGTTTATTTAAGAAATTTTAAGTTCTCTTCTCTAGCGTAAAAGAGCTAAATGGTTTTCAAGTTTTACGTATATATTGGAAACGACTTAATGCGCTTTAAAAATCTAACTTATCTATTTATCGCAGCCATCTATTCTGCGAATACTTATGTTGTTCAGCCGATGGCATTATCACTTTACTGTTCTTTTTCATGGCTTAATCATTTTCCTTATCGATTTTTTACATGGTTATTACTGCCTGACTATTTAGTGTCAATTAGTACGATTTCTTTACTTATTTCAAAAATAATTCATAAAAGTATTTATACCGTAACTCAAAAATTTCCTACTGAAATGTTACGACGTTAATTAACTAAAGTCGTTTACTAAGTCGTTAATCGGCAAACACTAAAACTCATTTTTGGAGAAAAATTATGACAAATTACTTGTTAGGGGCTTTTATTGCCTGCACTTTGCTAATTGGCTGCAACAGCAGTAAAGATAGCATTAATAATAACGAAGTAAATCAAACCTACAACTACAGTAAAACACAGACCGAGCAAGGGATTGACCCATTTTGGAATAATGCCATTGTCTATTTTATGATAACAGATCGTTTTGCTAACGGTGATAAAAGCAATGATCAGGCTTTTGATCGAAAACAAGATGCTGCTGTGCTGCGAAATTTTATGGGCGGAGATATTACAGGAATAACTAATAAAATTAACGATGGCTATTTTAAGGCGTTAGGGGTTGATGTTTTATGGATGACACCCCTGAATGAACAAGTTCACGGTTACTGGGATGAAGACTGGGGAAGAAGTTACCCATTTCACGGTTATTGGATAAAAGATTGGACCAATGTTGATCCTAATTTTGGCACTGAAGCTGAAATGAAAAATATGATTCATACCGCTCATGCCAACGGTATTCGTGTTTTAGCCGATGTTGTTATTAATCATACTGGACCAAAAACAAATTCAGATGTTGCTTGGCCTGATAATTGGGTTAGAACCAACCCAGCCTGCCAATGGCATAGTTATGAGCATAATGTTAAATGTGCATTAGCAACGAGCATACCTGATGTGCTTACCGAGTCAGAAGAAGATGTTGAATTACCAGATTTTTTATTAGAAAAATGGCGACTAGAAGGTCGACTTGAACAAGAGCTTACTGAACTTGATGATTTTTTTGAAAGAACACAGCTTAGTAGAGCCCCAAAAAACTACATTGTTAAATGGTTAACTGATTGGGTGAGAGAGTATGGTATTGATGGCTTTCGAGTTGATACAGCTAAACATGTTGAAGCTGAAATTTGGCAAGTATTAAAAACGGAAGCATCATTAGCCTTTAAGCAATGGAAAGCAAAAAATCCAGCGTTAGTTCTAGACGATAAAGACTTCTTTATGGTTGGTGAGGTAATGCACTTTGGCGTAAATGGCTTTAAAAATACCCCCGCAGGCACCAGAAATTATGATTATGGTGATAAACAAGTAGATTTTTTTGATTTTGGTTTTGATAGCTTAATCAACATGGGCTTTGCCACCCATGCTAAAGGATCCATGGAAGATATTTTTAGCACTTACTCACAAGAATTAAATAAGGGTGCTCTTACCGGAGTTGGTGTAATTAACTATGTTGTCTCTCATGATGACCCTGAACCTTATGATAAAGCTCACAAGAGGCCTTATGAAACAGCATTGAAATTGATGTTAGCACCCGGCGCTGTACAAATTTATTATGGTGATGAATTAGCACGAAACTTAACTATTGAGGGTGCTATGGGGGATGCGACGTGGCGTTCTTTTATGAATTGGGACGATTTAGCAAAGAAAGATACTCAAGCGTTACTTACACATTGGCAAAAATTAGGCTCTTTTCGTCATGATCACATTGCTGTTGGTGCAGGTATTCATAAAAAACATAGTGATAAACCTTACGTTTTCAGCAGAGCCTATGAAGATAAAGGGGAATTAGACCAAATCCTGGTTACTTTAGAAGTCAACAAAGGCATGAAAAAACTGCCTGTACATAATGTTTTTTCTAATGGTAGCCAAGTGAAAGACTACTACTCAAATCAAATAATAACCGTTAATAACAATGAAGTTAATTTTAGCTCGCCATTTAACATTATTTTATTGGCTCCTTTAAGTCATTAGGATCTTTCAGCTTATAACTCTGTTTTATTTATATTCACCCACCTACATTTTACTAAACGGGTGAATATAAATATTTGATGAAACTTGAATTTACGCCCCATACCCAGACAACCTAACGTGAAATAAAAACGTTTAAAGTTATTTGGGTAACGTTAAGGTTATTTGATAATGTTACGTTTTCTCCCTATTTTTCTGTATGTTTTTACTTTATTTTTCATTACTAAGCTATCCGCTGAAACGTTAACTAAAATAAAAAATGACGCCCAATCACTATCAATTCCGTATTATCAACAATCGATAACCCTTGATGGACAACTTGATGAAGCGATTTGGCAAAAAGCACGACAGTTTCCGCTTAATTATACGATTGAGCCTTTTGAAAACACTAAAGCGATAGTACAAACCGATGTATATGTTTATGAGTCAGGTGAAAACTTATATGTTGGCTTTAGAGCGCAAGATCTAAACCCTGAAAAAATTAGGGCTTATTTACGTGATCGCGATAAAATTTGGCATGATGACTTAGTCGGATTTAAGCTAGATACGCTTAATACCCATAAATTGGCCTATCATTTTTATGTTAATGCTAAAGGCGTGCAACTTGATTCAATAGAAAGTGGCATTACTCAAAATTATAATGATAATTGGGATGCTGTTTGGCAAGCAAAAACAGCTGTCTATGAACAAGGTTTTACCGCTGAGTTTATTATTCCATTAAGCCAACTTAATTTTGCCGACGATACGGGAGTTAAACGTTGGTCGGCAGAGTTTATCCGTTTTTATCCACGAGAGGTCAGTTATAAGATTTCGAACGTCAGCCAAAACCGAGAAAATAATTGTTCACTGTGTCAAATGCAACCAATAACAGGTTTTAAGGCGGCTAAACAAAGTACGAATATGATTTTTGTCCCTAGTATTGTTGTTGGTAAAAATCAACAAAAAAACTTATCAACACAAAAAAACTGGCACAGTGAAAATAATGTTGAACTAGGTGGTGATTTTAGTTGGAATACCAGTTCTGATAGTTTACTTTCAGCAACGATTAACCCTGATTTTTCACAAATAGAATTAGATAATGCTCCACTTAATATCAACAGTAATTTTTCATTGTATTTACCAGAAAAACGACGATTTTTTCTAGAAAACCATAGCTATTTTGATAGTTTATATAACTTGGTGTATACCCGAAATATTGTTGCCCCTGATGTTGGCGGGAAATACACCCAACGCAGTGGTAATGATACTTTTGCGGTACTCGCAAGTAATGATGAAAGTACACGTTTATTAATACCTGGTAATCTTAATTCAACTTTAGTAAATATTGATGAGAAAACGATTAACGCTGCACTACGTTATCGTTATGACTTTAGCAATGAATCATCTTTTGGCATAACCAATACGGTAAGGAAAAGTGAAAACTATCATAACTATATTTTTTCTGTCGATGGTCGTTTACGTTTCAATGAAAGCACCTTTTTAGATGCACAACTGCTCTCTTCAAACACAGAGTACCCTGCTGATTTTTATAAAATAATTTGTTACAAATGTGACAATGAACCAAGTATACGCGTTAACAGTAGCGATGAACTTACTGATATTGCGTGGCAAGTAAATTTTAATCATAC
>Ga0193955_1000451_pt1 | contig 23115 bp, 27 predicted proteins | sample BB_6_MG_FD_140343 | JGI IMG/M metagenome (GOLD analysis project Ga0193955, IMG submission 140343) | Microbial mat bacterial communities from the Broadkill River, Lewes, Delaware, United States - BB_6_MG | ecosystem: Environmental > Aquatic > Freshwater > River > Microbial mats | place: USA... | reverse complement strand
TACCACAATGAAACAAAACACGCACCCACACGATATGCACGATCTTTAGGATATATGGATTGGGCTACACAACCTGACCCATATAGAACATACTTAAACACAAAACAAATAGAGTTACCTTTATCTTTTGAAAATCATACTTTCTCATATAAAGATATTTTTGAAAATAAAAAAGAGATAGCACCATTTTGTTTAGAGTCTATAAGTCAATTTTTCCAGTTCTCACTAGGACTTGCAGCTGTGAAATCATACGAGGATCAGTCGTGGGCACTTCGATGTAATGCGTCTAGTGGAAACCTACAACCAAGTGAATCATACATCATAGCTAATGATATAACAGGAATAGAAGATGGTTTGTATCACTATGATGTAAAAAATCATACTTTAGAACAACTATCAACTACAAAAAAGAAACTAGATATTCCAAAAGATTCATTTGTTGTTGGGCTTACTTCAATAGTTTGGAGAGAAGCATGGAAGTATGGGGAAAGGTCTTGGAGATATACGCAGCTTGATTGTGGACACGCTTTTAAAGCACTTGAAATCTCAGCTAAAATCTTAGGCTGGAATATTCAAATCATCAATACAAACGATAAAGATATTAGTTCATTGCTAGGACTAGATGATGTTTCAAGATATGTGCCAGAAGAAACTGAACATTCAGATATGCTTTTATTAGTAAGTAAAGATGATAAAACTAAAAGTGTAGATGTAAAAAACTTAAGAGAGTCACTACAAGATAAGTATAATGGAAAAGCTAATATTTTAAGTGCTTCACGACATAGATGGGATATCTTAGAAGATATAGAACAAAGTGTAACAAGTAGTGAAGATATAGATGTAAATATTTTTAAATCAAAACAAACAACATTAAGAGAGTGTGAATATAAGTCAAAAGATATAGTTCTAAAAAGACGTTCAGCGCAAGTGATGGATAAAGATGATACTCATATCTCTAAAAAAGAGTTTGAAACTATTCTTTCAAGTGTAGTATCAAAAAACTCTTCGCCAGTAAACTTAGTTTTATTTGTACATGATGTGGAAAATTTACCTACTGGATTGTATATATTAGTAGGTGATAATAGTAAACTTGAAGATTTAAAAGTATCTATGAAAGAGTTGTTTTTATGGGAAAAAGTAAACTGTGGTGTGGATGATCTATATTTACTTCAAGGTGGAGGTTTTAAACTACCAGCGAAAACTATCTCTTGTAATCAAGACATCGCCGCCCATGGAGCATTTTCTTTAGGGATGTTAGTAGAGTTTGATCATCAGCTTACCACTCATGGAGCACATAGATATAAAGAGTTGTATTGGAACTGTGGAGCTATAGGACAACAGCTTTATTTAGAAGCTACATCATTACATTTAAGTGCTACTGGAATAGGCTGTTTTTTAGATGATATCTTACATGATTTATTAGGCATAACAAATACAAAATATCAGTCTTTGTATCATTTTACGATTGGGAGAGGATTGGTAGATAGTAGATTAACAAATGAGGAGCCATATAAGAATAAGAGATAATCTTATTCTTGTATGTGATTTATAATTTAGAATATTGTTGCTACATCTTTTCCTGCAACATATTCAACACTTGTAACTACACCGTTTTCTAGTTTGTAAACAGTTAGTTTCTCTTCTTGTTTTAAAAATCTTGTATCACCTTCTTCTTCAATAAGTAATACATTATAGTTATACTTTTTCATTTTTGGTAATGCGAATAGATATGAAATCACTGAAGGCATACCTGAAATGTCAGCTATAAAAACAGTTTTGTTAGCTTCTAAAAAACCTTTTTCTTTCGAACCTAAAAATTCATTTAATGCTGCAGATGTATCTTTTTCTGATGAAAAAATGATAGTTTGAACATCACTATTTACTGTATGTTTTTTCTCAAATTGGTCAGCTAGTTCGAAGCTACCTATGTTACTGTTTACATTAAAACTATTTGAGAATAGGGCTGATGTTAACATCGCTACAAAGAGTACTTTTTTTATCATTTATTTTCCTTTTGGTTATGATTGTTGGCGATAGTTTATCATTTATTTTATAATAGATATTTTCCTTTAGATATTAACTTTATAAATTAATTTTTATATTATAAAGACTCATTTTCTCGTTTTAAAAAACGTGGATTTTTACTATCATTATTTAATACACATTCAACTTGATACTCAACCATTTTTTCAAATGGTTTAAGAAATTTATCTAAAGAGACTTGAGGTATGTTTTCTATTGTGTGTTTATTTAATAGTTCTAAAATACACAAAGTAGATTCCATCGTTGATAAACAGTATTCATTTGGTTGAGTTTTGATTTTGTAAGCTGAGGATTTATCATGTACAAAACTCACTTTTGGTAAAGCACTGATATTTTTACTTACAGCCAAAATTTTATTTGAGCATGGCCAAGTAGAGTCTATGATAAAAATCACATTTCTTTTATTTTCTTTTTGAATCGTTTGATGATTGAGTTTAATACTATCATCTCCTGGATATAAAACATAACAAGAGTTGTTCTTATCATTTATAATGCTGTTTATCTCAGCATCATTATTAAAATCTATTCCTATATATATTTTAGAGTTAGGTAAAGATTGGTGGGTAAATCTGCCTGTGTTATTTTTCGTTTTCTTAAACTCTTTAGGATGCATAATGATGATAAATCGAGTATTGGTTTCTATTTTTTCTATATATTCACACATACAGCTTTTTTTAGGTCGATAACACTCGTAGCATTTTTCCCTTATCTCATCGAGTTCTAGCATTTTAGACATTTTTTCTTTTATGGTTGTAGATATAAAATGCCGTCATAAAAGCAACACAAATTAAAGTGATAGTAACTATTTGAGATAAGTATTCTTTGATAAGTTCTTGGTTTTCACCTATTAAGTATCCTAAAGCTACAAGAATGATACTCCAAATCATTGCTCCTAGTGAGGTATAAAAAATAAATACTTTTAAATTCATTTTTGATAATCCAGCAGGGATAGAGATGAGTTGTCTTATACCAGGTATTAGTCTTCCTGTAAATGTAGAGATAGCACCATGTACTTTAAAAAAGTTTTCCATTTTATCGAATGAATCTTGTGAAATAAAAATATATTTTCCATATTTAAGTAAAAACTTTCTTCCTACGTATAATGCACCAAAATAATTTATCAAAGCTCCTCCAATAGAACCTAATAAAGAAGCCAATAGAATAAGAGAAATATCCATATCTCCTTTTGATGCTAAGTAACCAGCAGGAACTAAAACTATCTCACTAGGAAAGGGGATAAAAGAACTCTCAATGAGCATTAGTAAGAAGATACCCAAGTATCCCATATCAAAAATTTGGTCGGTTATAAACTGTGCTATTTCATGTATCATTTGAAGTGTCTTTGTATTAATTTAGAGATGTAATTATAGACTAATGTTGATTAACTTCTAAATATTTTTAATCTTCTTTAAGATAAAATAGTTAGAAATAAAAAATCAAAGGTTTGATGTAGTGTCTATAGATAAAAGATTATCAACTATTGTATGATGACGCAATTAAAAATGATAATTTTGATAGAGAAATTAAACTTAAAAATGAGATAGAAAACTTTGAAAAAATTGTTATAAATAGTGAAAATGAGATTGATAAAATGGTTTATGAATTATATGGATTGAGTGATGATGAGATTAAGATTGTTGGGGGGTAGTTAGTTGTGAATTTAAATGACATTATAGATAAAATATCTTTATCAAAAGAGAAACAAGTTTCTTTATTTATAGGATTGCTTTTAATTATTATGATATCTAATTTTAATAATCAAATTATGATAATAATTGTTGATTTATATAAATATATAATCTTAACAACTATTTTTTTATTTGGAAATATTGTTGGTACGCCAATTTATGATTTTTTTAAAGATGAATATAATGGGCTTATTAATAGAAAAAATACTAAAGCTTTTTTAAAAAATTGAAAGATGATGAAAAAGAGATTTTAAAAATGTTTTTAGTTAAAAATAAACGAACACTAAGTTTTTCTGTATCAAATGGTTGTGTAGCTAATTTATGTCAAAAAAAGCTTATATATCAATCATCTTCTCTTGGTATAGGTAATCCAAATTTTGGTTATAGTATACATGATAGAACATTTGATATTTTAGAACAAAATGAGGAATATTTACTTCCAACTAAAATAGTTAAAAAAAATAAATATATGTCTCGTTCCTAATGCTCCAGCTTGGGAATGAATAGAGAAGTTAAAAAAGTATTAGATATGAATAAAAGGTAAAATAAAATGAACATACAAAATACAATATTCAATGAAGTTTTAAAGCTTATAAAAACTTCTAAACAAAAAGTATATGCACAAGTAAATACAACACTTATAGAATTGTATTGGTATATAGGTAAATATATCTACAAAAACTATAAAAGAAAACTGGGGTAAAAGTGTAGTTAAAGAGTTGGCTAATTATATAAAATTACAAGACCCTACAGTAAAAGGTTTTGGAGATAAAAATCTTTGGTTAATGAAACATATTATCAAAATAAAAAACTCTACACACTGTGTAGAGAAATATCATGGAGTAACAATAGGCGAATATTTAGTTTAAAAACAAAAGTAGAAAGAGAATTTTATCTAAGTATAACAGTTAAACAAAAGTATTTATATAGGGAATTAGAAAGACAAATAAACTCATCACTATTTGAAAGAACAATGTTAGGAAACAAAAAACTATCATCAGTAGTTAAAGATTTACCACAGGATACAAATAATATATTTAGAGATATTTATACATTAGAATTTTTAAATCTACAAGAAAATCACAAAGAAAAAGATTTACAAAAAGCACTTATAGGATCCCTAAAAGATTTTATTTTAGAGCTAGGTATAGGATTTGCTTTTTTAGGTGAAGAGGATCGTTTACAAGTTGGAGATGATGACTTTTATATAGATTTACTTTTTTATCATAGAGATTTAAAATGTTTAGTGGCATTTGAACTAAAAGTAGGTAAATTTAAACCCAGCCATTTAGGACAACTTAAATTTTATCTTGAAGCATTAGATAGGGATGTAAAAAGAGAAGATGAAAACCCAAGTATCGGTGTACTATTGTGTAGAGAAAAAAATGATGAAGTAGTTGAATATGCTTTAAGTAGAAGTTTAAGTCCTACGGTTGTATCAGAATACGAATATTTGGGTAGAATTATATGTAAAGTTGACAGTATAAATGAAAATGGCATAACAATATCATCTATTCAAAAAGGATTTGAAAATAGTTATCCTAATCGTTTTAATATAAATGAACATAATAAATTAAAATTTATCTAAAATATTAGTTATGATTAAATCCTAATGCTCTGTTCAATTTTGATTTACACTTATCAAAATAAAAAAGTGTCAGCACTGCTGACACAATTAACATGGGTTTTTAATGGCAAAAATATTACAGGTAATAAAGATGGGGAAAATACTAAAAATCTAACATACACTATTTTAGGTTAGAAAATTTGCGGTGCTATATTGGCACTACAAAATTATCTATGATAAGAAGTAATCCTTTGCATATAAAGATATAGTTAAAAAACTTGAAAGGGTTTCGTCCTAAAAGTGAGGATTAACTTCTAATTTAGATATAATGCAGCAAATAGAAGGATAAGATATGGCAAAAGGTAAAAAGACACTCATAAAAGATATAAAAAGAGTATCAAAAGATATTGTCTGCGTTAATGGTGCAGAATATATCATTATAGAAGATGAAAAAGATATAGAAACAGCAATTACAATGAAAATCACATCTCACGGAAATAGAATCTTGCGATTTGAAGACCCTAAGAAAATGGCTACTATTGATAGAAAAAGAGATATAAATATAGTAAAATATACTATTTTGGATAAACATAGAGCTTCAAGATTTAAAAAATCATTAGAAAGAAGTATTTTGACACAAGAGGATAAAAAAGTAATTTTATCCAACGAATCATCACATATTAAAGCAAGAGCAATTGTAGATAGCTATAAGAAAAAAGATGGTGCAAACTATGATAAACAGTCTGGACTAACAACATTTTATATTGCAGAAGAGATAGAATAAACACGTATGAAAACTCTGCATCCAAGAAATTTACATAACCAACGATATGACTTTGATGAACTTATAAAAAGTTCAAGTCAACTATCACAATATGTAAAAAAAAATAAGTATGGAGATTTATCTATAGATTTTCATTCAAATGATGCAGTTATGAGTTTGAATCAAGCATTACTCAAATATTTTTATCAAATAGATTGGACGATACCTAAAAAATATTTGTGTCCACCCATTCCTGGACGAGTTGATTATATACATTATCTTGCAGATTTATTAGCTAATAGTAATGAAGGAATTATTCCTAAAGGCAAAAGTATAAAAGGATTAGATGTAGGAGTAGGGGCAAATTGCATATATCCTATAGTTGGAAATAGAAGTTATGGTTGGAGATTTATAGGAAGCGATATAGATAGTGTTTCAATAGAAAATGCTCAAAGTATCATAAAGAAAAACTTATTATTACATAATAAAATAGATATAAAAATTCAAAAATCAAAAGAGCTTATTTTTCAAAATATTATTGAATCAGATGATAAAATAGATTTTACGCTATGCAATCCCCCTTTTCATAAATCGAAAAAAGAAGCTAAAGAGGGAACCAAAAGAAAGTTATTAAATCTTTCAAAAGGGAAAAATAAAAAAATATCTTTAAACTTTGGTGGTCAACATAACGAACTTTGGTGTGAAGGTGGAGAAGTATCGTTTATTTCTAAAATGATACAAGAAAGCATACAATATAAAAAAAACTGCTTGTGGTTTACGACACTGGTTTCGAGAAAAGATAACCTTGCAGCTATATATAAAGAATTAGAAAAACAAAATCCAAAACAAATAGAAACTGTTGAGATGGTTCAAGGTCAAAAACAAACACGATTTATAGCGTGGACTTTTCATACTAAAGTTGAGCAACAACAATGGTTTCAAAATAAGGAAAAATATAATGAACAATAATCCAAATGATTTATTACATGGTCTTACATTAAAAGTAATAGTAAATAAACTTGTAGAGTTTTATGGCTGGGAAGAGTTAGGACAAAAGATAAATATAAACTGTTTTAAGTCTGATCCTTCAGTAAATTCAAGTTTGAAGTTTTTACGGAAAGAGTATTGGGCAAGAATAAAAGTTGAAAAACTTTATATTAAAACTTTTTTAGCCCAAGAAGCATTAAAATTACAGGAAGAATCAAAATAAATGATTTTACATATATACTACACAATAGTTTTGTATTATAGAGTATAAAAAATAAGGATTAAATATGAAAAAATTTATAATAACTTTAGTAATGATATTTTCTGTAAGTAATTTATATGCTTTGACTCAAGGAGAAATTGCTCCAAATTTTACTGCAGAAACATTAAGTGGTAAAAAAGTTAGTTTAGAGCAGTTTAAAGGGAAAAAGGTAGTCTGGTTAACATTTTGGGCAACTTGGTGTCCATACTGTACAAAAGAGATACCAGCACTTAAAAAGTTACAGAAAAAGTATGGCGACAAAATTGAAATATTAGCCATAAATATCGGCGTAAATGATAGTGTCGATAAAGCAAGTGATTATAAGTTTGAACATGATTTACCATACGATGTTATTTTCAGCAATAAAATAACAAGATTATATGGAGTAAGAGGAACACCTACTCAAGTAGTAATTGATGGAAAGGGCAAAATCGTATATCAAGGGACAAGTGTTCCTAAGAATATAACGAAAGAAAATATAGAAAATTTACTAAAATAATGAGTCTATTCTATGATGAGGTTTTTTACGATTTCATCATAATGACTCCTGCAAATCTTCCACATTTTTTATCTTTTCTATACGAAAAATAGGGTTCACTCGAACACTTTGTACAAATTTGTTCAGTGGTGATATTTGTATCTTTTACACCCATTTCTATTAGTTGTTTTTTATTGATACCTTGTAGGTCGATATTTCTTTCATTTACATACTCTTCTCCAAAAAGCGTAGCAGTTTGGTTTGCCAATTCTTGGGATACTTCATAACAACATTTTTCGATACTAGGTCCCATTACTACCTCAATATCTTTTGGATCACAGCTATAGTTTTCTATCATTTTATTAATTGTATTTCCTGAAATATTTTCAAATGTTCCAGCACGACCAGCATGAGCAACACCAATCACTTTTTTTGTATGGTCATAAAATAAAATAGGGATACAATCTGCAACCATAACCATTAGAGGTGTATTAAGTTGGTCAGTAATAAGAGCGTCACATGTTTGTACATTTGAATCTGGAGAAACAGTTTTAACAATATTGGAATGTATCTGTTCCATAAATTGAAGTTTGGAGTTGTCAAATTTATATTTTTTTGCTAGTTCTTCACGAGCAAGATCAACACTATGGTCATCTTGCGCTACATGGTAAGCAAGATTATCGTCATCTATATTAGTAAAGGTAGTGAGTATTTTACTTTTCATTTATCTTCCTTTTTATTATTTATAGTTTTATGATAATAAATCCTGTAGTTGAACATAACTATTTAAAATAGGATCATTTATATAGTAGACATCTTTTGCATCTTGTGCAATAAAAACACGCTCTTTCCATTCTACTAAATCTTGAATAGAAGCCAGAACGAGTTTTGAAACCATTGTTTGACTTGTAATTTTCTCAAAATCTAATTCCCGTAATAAAATAACTAAAGAATAGACAACCTTACTAAGTTCATCAAACTCTGTAAACATATATAAAAATTTATTGTAAGTCTCAAGTATGTTTAAAATATCGGGCATTGCTGCTTCAAAATCATTATCCATCATGATACTTATCATTAACTGGTCAAGGGAAAGTTCTAAATCGTTTAAATCTTCTACATTAAAATCCCAATCTTCATAAAGTTCCAAAAACTCCTTTGCATCATGGATAATATGCCGTTTTTGATATGAACTTACCAACTCTAAATCGTGTTCTTGAATACTTTGAATAGGTTCTGGAATATTGTTTTCTATATCTTCAACATTGATAAAATTTTCAATTCTGTTTATCTCTTTTGCATAGTAGTTTTTTGAGAAGAATTTCTTAAGAAGAGTTTCAATCTCTTTATTATCATAAGGTTTGTAGATATATCTATAAACCTTTTGTTTGAGTGCTTCAAACCTATAGGTATGGTCATCAAGTACTGTAACCCCAACAATTTTAGACTGTCTTTTTGGTTGTTGCTTAATATATTTTAATAATTTAATCCCATCATAATGTTTTGAAGAGATATCTAAAAAAATAATATCTATATCATTTTCGTTAATTATATCCAAAGTATTTTGTGGATTTTGAGCAAAATAAAATTCAACATTTACATCAATAGAATCAAAGTAGGCTTTTACATCTTGTTCTATTATTTTGCTATTTATTAAATTCGCATCTACACTTAATATTTTTTTCACTGTATTCTCTTTTATTTACTCTGTGCTATTAAAACATCTTCGATCATTTTATCTAGATCACCATCTAAAATACTATCTACATTACTATATCCAATATTACTTCTAGTATCTTTAACTTGCTGGTAAGGTTGCATCACATAAGAACGTATTTGATGACCCCATCCAATCTCACTTTTTGAGATACCTTGTTTTTCAGCTGCTAGTTTTTCTAACTCTAATTCATAAAGTCTTGATTTTAGCATCTTCATAGCACTTGCTTTATTTTTATGTTGACTTCTATCATTTTGACATTGTACAACGATATTTGTTTCTATATGTGTGATTCTAATGGCAGATTCTGTTTTATTAACGTGCTGACCACCAGCTCCTGAAGCCCTATATGTATCAATTCGAATATCTTTTTCTTCAACTTCGATGTCAATATTATCATCAACTTCAGGTGATACCATTACTGAGGCAAAGGAAGTATGTCTTTTGGCATTTGAATCAAAAGGGGAGATTCGTACAAGTCTATGGATGCCATTTTCTGTTTTTAAATAACCGTAAGCATTGATACCAGAGATAATAATACTCACATCTTTGATACCTGCTTCATCACCATTTTGATGATCTAAAATCTCAACTTTAAAGCCTCTTCTTTCCGCCCACCTTAAATACATACGATAAAGCATATTTGCCCAGTCACAAGACTCAGTTCCTCCAGCACCTGGATGTATAGAAACAATAGCGTTGCTCCCATCATCTGTACCACTTAACATAACTTCGATTTCTGTTTGCTGTACCACTTTTTCAAGTGTAGTGGACTCTTCAAATAAAGTTTCAATAGTATCTTCATCTTTCTCATCAACAGCCATCTCGTAAAGTTCATTTGCATCTGTTATTGCTTCATTGGCTTTGTTAAATTTACTGAGTTTACTTAAAAGTCTATTTTTCTCTTGTGCTGTTTTTGTAGCTAAATCTTGGTTTGACCAAAATTCTGGTTCTTGTTCGATTATTTGTATCTCATCAAGACGTATATGAATCTCTTCTGGTTTAAGAATTGATTCAATGTTTTGAAGTTTTTGATTTAAATTTTTTAATAGTTGTGTATATTCGTAATTATCCATAAATATAATTATAGTGTATTAAAGCTAAATTGATTGTTTTTATAAATCATATATCTATTATCACAAGCAAGTGAGGGGATGTTGATATATCTATCTTCTTGATACCCTTGATGAAAGTGTCCTTCTATAATTAAATCTGTTTTTGTAGTGTCATCATATTGTACTATTCTTTTTTTTACAAAATTTGAAAAATCCTTCTGTTTATGGCAAATACTTTTGGATAAAAGTTTTTTTTCTACATATTTAGAAAGAAAATTATTGAAATCCAAAAAATTAATACATTGCATAAAACGATGATTTCTTATAATTGATGTGTAAAGATTATATAGTTTAGGAGTAAAAATATCTCCATGTGCTAAAGCAATCTTTTTTTCACCACCATCACCTATCAATAGTGGCTGTTGCTTTCGAGGTATTATATTCACATTAGGAAAAATTTTAGAAAGGTTATAATCATGATTCCCCTCTAAATAGATAATTTCATGAGTAAGAGAGAGAGTATTAATAAGTGTAATGATTTTATTATTAATAATTTTAAAGTAACTTATCTCTTCTGATAAAAAATCAAACATATCACCCATTAAAAAGAGTTGGCTAAAAGAAAGTGTTTCCTTTTGAAGCATTAGTAAAATTTTATGAAATTGTGTCCTTTTATGGTTGTAATGGGCGTCTGCAATAAAGATTGCATTATCTTGTATAATCATTAATATCCTATAAAATCGTATTTAGGATTATAATATAAACTTAATAAAAAAGCTTTTATAAAATATTTATAAAAAGTACAATATAATGATGGAATAAATTCTCAAAGTGAGTTAAACAAAAGGACAAGACAAATGGAAGGTAGATTATTTACATTCTTTGGTGCAATCGGTGGTCATGGTCAAGAGTGGATCATATTATCACATTTAGCATTAACAGTAGTTATCGTAATGTTAGTTGCACGAGCAGCTACTAGAAAAATGGCTTTAGTACCAACAGGTACTCAAAATGTTATGGAGGCTTACATTAAAGGTGTAGTTTCTATTGGTACAGATTCAATGGGTGAAAAAAATGCGAAAACATTTATGCCACTTATTGCAACTTTAGGTTTTATTATTTTTGTTGCAAATATGATGGGTATCATCCCTGGTTTTGAATCAGTAACAGGAAACATTAACTTTACTTTATCTTTAGCTATTATCGTATTTGCATACTATAATTACTTAGGATTTAAAGAAAATGGTGCTGGTAAATATTTAGGTCATATGATGGGACCTGTTCCTGCACTTGCTCCATTAATGTTTCCAATCGAAGTTATCTCTCATGTATCAAGAATAGTTTCTTTATCTTTTAGACTTTTTGGTTCGATTAAAGGTGATGATATGTTCTTAATGGTACTTCTTATGTTAGTACCTTGGATTGCACCGCTTCCTGGATTCTTCTTCCTATTTGCATTTGGTATCTTACAAGCATTTATTTTTATGATGTTAACTTATGTATATATCTCTGGTTCAGTGATGATGCATGCTGAAGACCACTAAAAAAGAGAAGATATCTTTTCTTTACTACTTGAGTAAATTGTAAAATGGCTCAAGAAACCCAAAAGGAGACTTCTTGTAAGTCTCCTTTTTTTATCTCTTACTGTATAACAGATCCAATTATATATGGATCTACCCCTGAAAAATTTGAAAAATCTCTCCGTTATGTTTTAGAAAATAATACTATTGATATACTCTGTTTTAGAGATAAAATATCAGACAATAAAAAAGAATTAGCCCGAATCTGCTTAAAAATTTCTAAAGAATTTTCTATTGATAAAGTACTTATAAATTCAGATATTGAGTTATGCTATAGCTTAGGATTTGATGGAATACATTTTAATTCATTACAATTTGTTGCACTTGAAAAAATAAAACCAAAAGAGTTATTTACTATAATTAGTTGCCATACAGAAGAGGAAATAATAAAAGCTAAGAGTTTAAATGTAAACGCAGTAACTTATTCTCCTATTTTTTATAAAGAAAACAAAGGTAAACCCAAAGGTTTAAAAAAACTTTCTCAAATGGTAAAAAAATATCAAGATCAAAACTTTTCTATTGTAGCTTTGGGAGGAATAATTTCAAATAAGCATATTTCTGAAATCATTAAAACAAAAGCAAAAGGGTTCGCTTCTATTAGATACTTTAAATTTTAACAGCTTTTTAGATAAAATGCTTATATGGAAAATAATATCAAAATCAATATTTTAGTAATAGATAATAATAAAGAATTTAACGATAATATTACAGCAATTCTTCAACAGTATAAGTTTAATGTAACACAAATATTTGATGAGAAAGATGTTTTAGAAAGTATTGAAAAGATACATAAAGGGATAGATTTAATATTATTAAATATTGATTTTGATGATCATACTACTGCTCAAATATTTAATTTTATTGCTCAACATACTCATTCAAAAGTGATACTTTTAAGTAGCGAAGATATTGAAATAAAAAGGGAAGAGTATTTTTCTCAAGGGATACTTGATTATCATCTTACAACAAAAAAAATAGAATATATAGTGAATGATATAGCAGATACTATTTCATCTTTAGATATGAATAAAAATGAAACAATTCTTGTGATTGATAAATCTCATGAAACTTGCAATATAATGAAAAAGTTATTGTCTGCAAGAAATTATAACGTAGTAACAGTATCCACTACAAAAGAAGGTTTATCTAAATTAAAAGATATAGATCTTTCTTTATTAATACTTGATATGGAAATGGCTGATATAAATGCACTAGATCTTTTAGAAGGTTTACGAGATATGTATCTATTAAATAATTTTGTTGTTCTTGGCTTATCAGAAAATAAAAATCCATCTGTGGTTCGCGATACCTTAAAAAGTGGTGCAAAAGATTTTTTACTAAAACCATTTTCTTATGAAGGTTTTTTATTAAAAGTAGAGATATTAGTCCACTCTGCAAGGAGTAGAAAAACAAATCAAAAACAAAAACAAGAGATTGAAAACAATTTAAAAATTTCAAAAGAGCTTTTGGATTCATCGATTGGAGCTATGTTTATTTTTGATAATGATATATGTACAAAATGTAATAATGAAGCAGTTGATTTGTTAGGATATAAATCAAAAAAAGCTATTTTAAACCATCATATTTTTGATATATTTCCAGATGTTACAGAACAACATAAAAAATATTTGACAGATGATTCAGTGGAGCATTATTTTGAAGATACCATAAAAAGTAAAAATTCAAATGTGTATGATGTTCAAATTAAAGAAAAAAATATCTCTATAGATAACAAGGTAGTAAAAATTGTTTCTGTTATAGATGTAACAGCTGTAAAAAGAGATGAAAAGATTGTTTCTCAACAAACAAAAATGGCATCTATGGGTGAAATGATTGGCAATATTGCTCATCAATGGCGTCAACCATTAAATGCTATATCTGTTGCAGCTGGTGGTATAAAGTTAAATTATGAATTTGAGATGGAAGATAGAGAAGAAACAATTGCTGAGTTAGATAATATAATAGAAAATACGAAGTTTCTTAGTTCTACTATAGAGAGTTTTCAAAATTTTTTAAAAGTAAATAAAGTTACTACAAAATTTAATATTGAATCAACTTGTAAAAAAACTATTGCTGTTATTAATGCAAATTTAAAACTAAATGATATTATTATTATAGAAGATTATCATTCAACTGCTTTAGTAGATGGTGTTGAAAATGAACTGATGCAAGTTTTTTTAAATATAATTAATAATGCTGCAGATATATTAAAAACTTCACCTATTTCTGAAATGAAAAAATATATTAAAATTTCTATTAAAGAGGATAAAGATACAATTTTTATCTCTTTTCAAGATACTGGAAATGGAATACCAAAGAATATAATAAATAAGATTTTTGAACCATATTTTACCACAAAACATCAATCTCAAGGTACGGGATTAGGATTGTATATGACACATCAAATTATAGAAAAAATGGGTGGAAATATAAAAGTTGAAAATAAATACTTTGAATTTGAAAATAATCAATATTACGGAGCTAATTTTTTGATCTCTTTTCCTATAAGTAAGTAGTTTTGTAATATAATTTGAGAAGGAAAGATTCATATAAAAGGTTACCTTATAAGTAAAGTTAAAATTTTAATATTATTATTTATTGTTTTTGTGTTCTCAAATGTATTTGTTTATTATATAAATAAAATAAATGTAGATGAGCGAATACAACTTGTTTTAGATGATAGTAGAGCCAAACTAAATATCCATTATAAAACACTTTTAGTTCACCAGTCTAGAAGTGCAGATAGTTTTTATCATATTATCATTAATAAAAAAGGTTTCAAAAAGCTTTTAAATAAAATAGCTATTGCTTCTGAAAATGAAAAAAAAGATTTAAGAAAAAAATTACAAAAGCTCATTCAACAAGAATATAAAATTATGAAAAATGCGGGTGTACTGCAGTTCCATTTTGTACTTCCTAATAATATCTCTTTTTTAAGAATGCATAAACCTGAAAAATTTGGAGATGATTTATCTACTATTCGAAATGATATTAGATATGTTAATAAAAATTTAAAAAATGTAAGAGCCTTAGTATCTGGGAAAATTGGTCATGGATTTAGAAATGTTTATCCTATATTTAATGATGCAGGTAAATATTTGGGTGCATTGGATATCTCTTTTTCGAGTAATAATTTTCAAGATCAATTAACCAATATAAGTGGAATACATGCCCATTTTTTAATAAACAAAGATATATTTAACTCTTCACTTGCTTATGAAGATAAAGTTCAAAAACACTATATTCAAAGCTCAGAGCATACTAATTATTTGTTTAGCTTAACAAAAAGACATAATACGAAAGTTTGTATTATTGATAACAAAGAAAAACTTAAGAATTTTAGTGATGAGATTATTACCAATATGAACAAAGGGGAAAACTTCTCTTTGTATGTAAAAAACAACAGATTTGAGATAGAGGTTATCTCATTTTTACCAATTCAAGGATTTCTGACAAACAAAACAATCGGATGGTTAGTTTCTTATAGTAAAAATGAATTTATTAGCAAAATACTCCGATTTGGACAGTTAATTAATATTTTTAGTTTTTTTATATCAGCTTTAATTCTCTTTTTTGTCTATCAACAAATTTTAGCTGAATCAAGAATAAAAAAAGAACATACTTTGTTTGATGATGTAATTAATAGCTCTGAAGATATGATTTTTGTTACCAACTTTGAAACAATCAGTTTCTCAAATAAAAAATTTAAAGAGTATTTATCAATCGATTATGTAGATGATATCAAAGACGTAATGACATTATTTATATCGATGCATGGTTATTTACATAAAGATTTATTAAAAGATAATGAGAGTTTTAATAATCTTATTCTAAGAACACCACAAGAGGATAGAATAGTATGTTTGATTGATCAAACTATGAATCCTAAGGCATTTACTATTAGTATTGCAAAAAGTTCTTATAATGAAAAAGACTTTTTAGTAACATTAACGGATATCACCAAAATCAAAGAAAGAGAACTTCAAATATCAAATAAAGCATTTTATGATAGTTTAACAGGGGTGTACAACAGAAATAAATTTGATGAATTAGTTGCTATAGAATTAAAACGAGATAAGAGATATAATAATAGTCTTTCTATTGCAATTGTTGATATCGACCATTTTAAAATTTTTAATGATACCTACGGACACCTTATCGGAGATGAAGTGCTTATAATGATTGCGGACTATTTAAATACTAATGTACGTGATACAGATGTATTTGCAAGATGGGGTGGAGAAGAGTTTGTTATTTTATTTCCACAGACAACAAAAGAAAAAGCACAATTAGTTTGCGAGAAGTTACGAGTTGGAATATCTTGTTTAGAACATAAAATTGCAGGAAATGTGACGGCTAGTTTTGGTGTTACTCAATATAAAGAAAATGATGTTTTATCAACTCTTTTCAAAAGAGCTGATGATTCTCTTTATAAAGCAAAAGAATCGGGACGAAATAGAGTATGTATTCAGTAAATTCAATATCTTTCTAACATGTTAAATCATCTTTTAAACTATCTCTTACTTCTAAAAAATCATCTAGGTTATCAATAAAAATATCAACCAATTTAGGATCAAAATGTTTCCCTTTCTCTTGTCTTAGAAGTTCAACGATTTTATCCAAATCCCATGCTTTTTTATAGCATCTATCACTCCCTAAAGCATCAAATATATCAGCGACAGCTGTAATTCTTCCAAAAATATGAATATCTTCACCTTTTTTATTATTTGGATATCCTGAACCATCATATTTTTCATGATGTTCGTGAGCAACAATTGCTGCAGCACTTAGGATATCACGTTTAGAATTTTTTAGCATATTGTAACCTAGTGTTGAATGAGTCTTCATAATCTCAAACTCTTCACTAGTTAGTTTTCCAGGTTTTTGTAAGATAGAATCTGAAATAGCTACTTTCCCTATATCATGCATAGGTGATGCATTATAAAGGAGATCACATTGCTCTTTGTTTAAGCCATATTTCATAGCAAGAAGTCTTGAATATTCAGCAACTCTTTTAACATGAACACCAGTCTCTTTTGATCTACTCTCCCCAATGGCTCCCATAGTAACAATAATATCTTTTTGTGTATCTATAATATCATTTGTAAGTTCTATAAGCTGAGTAATATCTGTTCTGATACAAAAAAAGTATTCTATGATTCCATCTTTTGTAACCATAGGTAAAATTACAGTTTTTGTTGTAAATTCTTCACCATCTTTTGATAAGTCACTGTTGATACCTTTATATACACTACCCTCTTTAATAACTTTAGTAATCTCTTCATAAAAATTTTTATCTTCACTTATTGTATTTATAAAATTTACAATAGGTTGACCTATAAGTTCTTTTTGTGAGTATTTTGATAAAAAACAATAATGATCATTTGCATCAATAATATTTCCAAATATATCAAATTGGATAACTGCTTCAGCTTCATCAATCATATACTTATATTGTTCAAGATAATTAGATTTCTCCATTAATAAGTCTGTTTGAGAACTGATATTTTTTTCGAGTTCTGTATTGAATTTTCTTTCATGCTCAATTATATGTTTTACCTCATGGAGATGTTCATTGATAAACTTTAAGATATCACCCACTTCATCTTCATATATGATATCAATTTTGTCAATTTGTTTTTCGTTTTTAATAATATAGTTAAAAAAGCTTGACATCCCATTTTTAAGAGATTTTAAAGAGGACATAATAGTCTGGTTAAGGATAAATCCAAATAACATAAATAGGATTAATAAGATGCTTAAAAGAACAATAAAAGTATTTAATAAACTATGTGTACTGGAGTCTTGCCGAAAAAAAACACTTGCATTAGAATATTTTTGAATAGACTCAAAGTATTGATTTATCTCTTCTTTTGAGAGAGTATCAGATTGTAGAGATAATAGTTTTTGTTGAAAGTCATGAGACAACTTCTCTTTATGCTGAACATTAGCATTAAAATAAACAGCTTTATTTTCAAAATGATTTGAAAATAAAATCAACGATCCTAACATAGAAATGATAATTATTATTGCGCTAAAAGCAATAATTTTAATTTTTGCTTTTATACTGTATTGTGTAAATAAATTCATATTGAATAAATTATACTATGAATGAGCTTTAAAAAGGTGCTTTACCTGTCCAGTTTCGTATCAGTTTTATCTCATCTTGAGATAATTTTGCTTCTTTATGTAATGCGATATAACTAGCCAAAGGCATAGCTGCATACACGGTTCTAAAGATACCTTTGAGTTTTTTGTCTTTTTCTGACTGTGTATATTCTTCCCATGTTGAAAAGTTTAACCACTTTCTTCCTAGGTCAACATGCTTTTTGATAAAAAATGATGCAGGTGCTATATTTTGATACCATGGTATATTGACCTCGTTTGAATGACAATCATAACATGAACGTTTAAATATGGTCATAAGTTCAGGTGCAACTTTTATCTCTAAACTTTTATCAGTTTTTGGATTGTCAATATTTGCTGGTATAAATTGAAGGGAGATAAAAATTATCAAAACTATTAAAAGTATTTTTTTCATATATGTGCCTTTTTAATTAAAAAATAAATCATACGGACGTTTGGTATTTTGTATGAGTTGTTCTACTGAGATATGCCTACTTTCTCTTTTAGATTCTTTTGTATCAAAAAAAATTAAAATAGAAGGTATAGAAAAAATATTAAAGTGTGCTGCAATTTTAGGATGTTCATCTGCTTTTATAAATATCTGTTTTATTTTAGGAAAATTTTTTTCAAATGATGATTGTATTTTAGGTTTTAAAGCAGTGCAAACTCCGCAGTTTTTACCACTAAAATATAATAAAACAGCATCGTTTGTATTTATCTCTTTTTTTATATCTTCAATCAACATTTTATAACCTTTTATAGCATATATTTTGCAAGTGCTAAAAAACTAAAAAATCCCATGATATCTGTAACAGTTGTAAGTAAAACGGTACTTCCAATCGCAGGATCAATATCGAGTTTTTTTAATGCTAAAGGTATAATTGATCCAAAGAAACCAGCACTGAATAAGGTTATAATCATAGATAAAGCGATCACAACACCTAAGAGAATATTATCAAACCAAAAAGAGGCAATACCCCCTAAAATGGTTGCAAAAAGTAAACCATTCATTAGTGCAATTAAAACCTCTTTTTTAATAGCATCTTTTCCATTTTCATCATCAATGTCTCCTAGTGCTAATTGTCTTACCATAACAGCTAAAGTTTGTGTTCCAGCATTTCCACCCATTGATGCAACTATAGGCATTAAAATAGCCAGTGCTATAAACTCTTTTAATGTTTCATCAAATATTCCTATAACAACAGAAGCCAAAATAGCTGTAAATAAGTTTATTAACAGCCATGAAGCTCTTTTTTTGCTGGTTTGAAAAAATTCTTCCTCTTGTTCAGCTTCGTCGTTTACCCCAGCTAGTTGGTACATTTGCTCTGTTGCACTTTGTTCTACTACATCTAAAATATCATCTGATGTAATTCGTCCTAAAAGTCTATTTTTATATCCAGTTACAGCAACAACAGAAAGATTATAGCTTTCAAATTGTTTTACCACTTCATCTATATCATCATCTCCAACTACAGATAATGGTTTATATTTATTTTCAGAATCATTTTTTAAAATATCTTCATATTTAAAATGAAAATCAAAAGTAAGTAAATCTTCTAAGCCAATAGAACCAATTAATATTTGTCCATCATCAACAATAAAAACTTGATGAATATTTTCAATCTCATCATTTTTTTTCATCATTTTTAAGCGATTTATTGAGTCTTGAATTGTTTCACTTTTATGAGCAGAAAAAAGCTCAATTTGCATATATGCACCAGCTTCATCTTCTTCATATTTTTTTAACCAATTAATATCATCTTGATCTTCTTGATCCAGAGAGTTTAAAATATCTTTTGCTTTTTGTTCATCCAAGTCTTCAATATCTTGAATAATATCAGTAGCATCATCTGTTTCTAGTTCTTCTAAGGCTTGTGAAATTTGAGTATTTGATAAAGATTTATATGCTTTATCTCTTAGTGATTCGGGAAGTTCAAGTAAAACTTCTCCTAAAATTTCATCAGGTATTTTATGGAGAATATCATAAAATTTTTCTCTATCTTTTTTGCTAATTTTTTTAAGACTATCTGCAATATCTGAAGGATGAAATTCATCAAAGTTATCTTTTATTTGATCAAAATCAATATCTAAATGTTTATTATCCATCTGCTGCCTTTCTAAATTTTATATGAAAGTTCAAATTTTTCTATTTTTAATGGTTCTTTATTTTTTACCTGTTTTAGTTCTTTTTTAATTTTATTAGCGATTTTTAAAAATTCTTTTCTTTTTTTCCCGGCGAGTTTTGTTTTTGTAACACTAATGATTCTTTGTGGATTTATAGCTCGACCATTTTTATATAAACCAAAATGTAAATGAGGACCAGTACTTCTTCCAGTAGTTCCTACTCGACCAATAAATTGACCTTGTTTAACATAAGAACCAACTCTTATTTTACTATTATAACTATTAAGGTGTGCGTATAACGATTTTAAACCATTTTTGTGTCGAATCATTATGGTTTTACCATAACCACCTTTTCTCCCTTTGTGAATTATTTTACCATCCGCTGTAGCATTCACTCGTCTTCCTGTAGGTGCTGCAAAATCGACACCTAAATGAGCACGATATCTTTTTAAAATAGGGTGGTACCTTTTGAGTGTAAATTTACTCGATATTCTTGTATATCGTAATGGAACTCGTAATAAAAAACTTGTTAAACTTTTTGCTTTATCATTGTAGTATCGTTTATCAGTTGGATTTTGGAAAATATAATATATTTTTTTTCGTATTTGCACAGATGCACCTAAAATTTCAGGTGTACCAAAATATCGTCCCATTCTTATTTTCTGTTTAAAAATAATAGAAACTAAATCATCTTTTCGAAGTCTTTTAAAGTTTACTGACTTTTTAAAAGCGATGATAAATTCATTTGCTAAGGCTTTATTTCCTGTTGTTTTTACGATGTCTTGATAAGGGGAATTTTTAATAGGTATAGTGATTGATTGTGTTATCTCTTTAAATTCAATTGGGATGATATCTAAAGTGAATTTATTTTCATTATCTTTAAAAATGTGAATTTGCATCTCTTCACTAATAGGAATAAGAACTTGTTCTAGTTCTCCACTTTTATTAATCATAGTTTGGTATAAGACACCTGCATATATTTCACTACAAAGTTCTTTGTCGGTTTTTGATAGATTAAAATAAATCTCTTTAGAAATTTGGTGTTTTTCTAAAAACGTAAGTAAGCTTTCACCTTTCCACCATATATCTTCTTGAAGTGTTGAAGCAAATTGCAATGTGAACGATAAAATAAGGGATAGTATAATTTTCAAATAAAACTCTTTTGTGTAATTTAAAGGCTATTATTATACAATTTCATATCTTAAAATATAGGTAAAGCGCATGAAGTATTTTTTATTATTTTTTTTAGTTGTTGGTTCACTCAATGCAACCTCGGTTGATATTGTAGAATTATATAGATCACAAGGGATTGATGCAGTTGAAAAGGCGATTACAAATCAGTTAAAAACTAAAAATTATTGGGATGCAAATCTTAAAAATAAAGAGGTTGTAAATGGATACTATGAATCGATTCAATATGTAATGATTTGTCAAAAAGATTTAAAAGATATAAAACTATATGATACAAAAAGTAAATCACATCTTTTCAATTCAGATGTATTTGTAGGGAAAGCCAAAGGGGACAAGAAAATTGAAGGTGATTTAAAGACACCAATTGGAGCGTATGATTTAACAAAAAGAATAACAAATGTTGATCCTTTTTATGGACCATTAGCACTCACAACGAACTATCCAAACTTATACGATAAAAGTCAGGGAAAAACAGGGCATGGTATTTGGATTCATGGATTACCTATAAATGAAGAGCGAGATGATTTTACTAAAGGTTGTATCGCTTTAGACAATACTAAAATTAAAAGTTTAGACAAAACTATAAATATTGAAAATTCTGTTCTAGTAATTAGTGAAGAAAAATTAGATACAGTAACAAAAGATGATATGAGTACCGTTCTTTCAAACATATTTAAATGGAGAGATTCTTGGATACAAAGTGATATCACTAGCTATTTATCATTTTATGCAAAAGAGTTTAAAAAATCAAATGGACAAACATTGCAAAATTTTTCTAAATATAAAAAAAGAGTATTTCGTAGAAATGAGAAAAAAACAATTAAATTTTTTAATATTAATATTATCCCTTATCCGAATGATTTAAATAAAAAACTCTTTAAAGTGGTGATGGATGAATCATATAGAACAAAAAATCATAAATTTGATGGAAAAAAAGAGTTGTATGTAGAAGTTATAAACGACAAAATCTCTATATTAACAGAAAGCTAAATAGTAAAAGATAAATTTTATCCTTTAATAAAATATATCTTTAACTCTAAACTTAATATATTATTTAAGTACATTGGAAGATAAAAAGAGTAGAATTAGGTAATAATAAATATAAGGAAATATGAATGTTAGATTTTGCAATTATCGGTGGAGGACCTGCTGGATTAACAGCTGGACTATATGCTACAAGAGGTGGTTTAAAAGATGTTACTATGTTCGAAATGGGTATGCCAGGTGGTCAAATCACTCAAAGTAGTGAAATAGAAAATTATCCTGGGCAACTTGAAGTCGTAACAGGTATGGAACTTATGGATAAATGGCCAGAACAGTGTAAAAGATTTGGTCTGAAGCATGAAATGGCAGAAATTAAACAAGTAACTAAATCAGGAGATATTTTTACTATCTCTTTAGGTGATGGTTCAACTCAAGAAGCTAAATCAGTTTTAATAGCAACAGGAAGTGTTCCTAAACCAGCTGGTATCAAAGGTGAAAAAGAGTTCTTTGGTAAGGGTGTAAGTACTTGTGCTACTTGTGATGGATTTTT